>Ga0208894_1000068_pt1 | contig 93082 bp, 83 predicted proteins | sample ETNtaG_12_FD_185752 | JGI IMG/M metagenome (GOLD analysis project Ga0208894, IMG submission 185752) | Marine microbial and viral communities from oxygen minimum zone, Eastern Pacific Ocean - ETNP201306SV49 (SPAdes) (version 2) | ecosystem: Environmental > Aquatic > Marine > Oceanic ...
GTGCATCCTGAAAGTAGCATAGATAGTGTCAGAATTATTGCAAGGTTCTTTTTCAATCGCGGACTCATGTTTTTTCGAAATTGGTCAAACTAATGAACTTCTGTATTCAGTTCTCAGGATGCAACAATTACCTTTGCCGGTCTAAGTACACGGTCATGATGCATGTATCCCGCCTCAATTTCTTCAATCACAGTACCTGATTTTTCACCTTCTGGGGCAGGCACTGTTGCGACTGCTTCCATTCGAGTGGGGTCGAATTCAATTCCTTTGGATTCAACTTTTGAGATTCCTTCTGCTTCTAATGCGCTGTTTAATGCAGAAAGAGTCATTCTAACTCCTTCTAGTATGGATTCAGAATCTCCATTTCCATTTAGTAAAGCCTTCTCTAAACTATCAATTGCTGGAAGGATGCGAGTTGCTAGATTAGTTGCTCCAAATTTAATCGCTTCAGACTTATCTCTCTGTCCGCGCTGTCGTGCATTCATAGTCTCAGCACGGGCATACTGTAGGTCACTCATTAGTTCCTGAACTTGCTCTTCGAGTATAGCTATAGGGTCATTTTCTAGTCCCTCAGACTCCCCTTCCACCTCTTCGGGTGCATCAACCTCGTCGTGCGACACGAGCATCGGGTTCTGAGCACCCTTCAAGAATCCAATGGTCGAAGTTGTTTCGACTTAATCATTCGACGTAGAAATATTCACCGCTGATTTTCTGTTCTCTATCCTTTCTACTACCTGACTTATTGATTCGCGGTCTATGTGATTCATGGTCGCGACGGAAGGTAACATCGACATCTTCTAGGAATCTGTTCATTCCCTTACGCAGAGACATTGGTCCAACGGCATTACCATGTGAACCTCCTTCTCCATCAAAGACTAGAAGTGAATCACTAACAATGTCGATGAAATAAATATCGTGATCAATTACCATAGCCGCTTTCTCATTACTTTCCATAGTTCGTCGAATGGCCTTTGCAGCCTCCATTCTAGCATTAGCATCTAGGTGCGCACTGGGTTCATCTAAGAGATAGAGATCGGCTTCTTTACCAAGGCAGATAGCGATACTGACCGCCTGTAATTCACCACCGGAGAGTTTCTTTGCACGTAATTCGAGTAATTGGTCAACCTGAAGTGGGCGAATAACCTGTGTGTGGAATTCTCCGCTACGCCACTTAGCACCTAGTTCAGTATCAAGCCAATCTTGCACAGTCCCATCAAAATTGGTACTGACATGTTGTGGTTTGTAAGATATCGATGCGTCCATTGTACACCACCCTTGGTCCGGTTCGAGCTCACCTGCAATCATTTTGACCATTGTAGTCTTACCAGTAGCGTTAGGCCCGACTACACCAACAACTTCTGCACTGCGAACCTTTCCTTCTCCAGTCTTCAGATAGAAATCTCCAAGCGTTTTTTCCATATCTCCCCAAGATAGAATTGGCGCTCCTATTTCTTCTCCTCTGACTCTCCCTCGAAGAAATTGAATTGGTTTGTCTCGAATGCGAACATTTTCTTCAGGAAGGAACCCATCAAGATATGCATTTATCGCAGTTCTTGTTGAGCGCGCGGGAGTGAAGATTCCGAATGCAGCACGCTCACCATATACAACGTGTAGTAAGTCACATAGAACATCTAGAATTGCCAAATCGTGTTCAACAACTAGAATTCTCTTCCCCCTCTCAACTAGACCTTGTATTATACGAACTACACGCATACGTTCGTGTATGTCTAGATATGATGAAGGTTCATCAAAGAAGTACACATCTGCTTCTTTTAGTAGAGTAGCAGCCATAGCTACTCTTTGTAACTCGCCTCCAGAAAGTTGGGCTAATGTCCTATCTAGAATATGTTCTATAGCTAGTAATTCGGCATAATGTTGTAATTCATCACGATCATCAACTCGTTCTAGTAATTCACGAGCCTTACCATCGAATATCTTTGGCAACTTGTCAATATACTGAGGTTTTACTGCAATTTTCACACCATCATCGGCAACTGCCTGTAGATAATCTCGTAATTCTCCTCTTGGAAATGATTCAATAATTTCATCCCATTCTTTCGAATTAATAGTCCAATCACCTAAATTTGGTCTAAGTGACCCCGAAAGCAAATTGATTGCAGTAGATTTACCCATACCGTTAGGCCCGAGTATTCCAACGACTTGCTCTTCTCTGGGTGCAGGTAATCGGAACACCCGGAAACCATTTTCTCCATATCTATGAGTCATTTCTCCTTCCAATTCTTCAGGGAGATTAGTTATTATCAGTGCATCGAATGGACATTTGTTTATACAAATCCCACACCCTATACATAGAGGTTCAGAGATAACTGGTTTTCCATTCCCTCCATCTAGTACAATGCATTCAATACCATTTCGAACAGGAGGGCAAAATGCCCAGCATTCAGCATTGCATTTCTTTGGCTGACAGCGATCATCTAGTAGAACGGCAACCCTCATTCATATCCCTCCTGATTCAATCGCCTGATAATCTTCCCTTGATACTTTCCAAAGTAAACCGCTTATTGCTCAAAGAGCGAGAAAGCGGTATCGCACATATACAGATGCAGCAAGAGAAATTTTCTCTGCCTTTGAGAGTTGAATTCGTTCTGTAAATACATCACCATCTTTCTTTCTGATTTTCTTTAGAATTGAACTATAGAAAGCAACCATTGCGGCAGGAGAATATCTCGATTGTTTATCTAACATTGGTAGGAGTTTGAACGCCTTATCTCGATATGATTCTGCCTTTGAAATATATTCTTCAACGAATGGTTGCCAACCTGGATGGTTGAGTAATTCTTCTCTTGAGTGAATGTCTTCTTCAGATATGCCGAAGCGACGAAGGTCTTCCATTGGTAGGTAAATCCGGTCGCGCTCAGAATCCTCAGCAACATCGCGAAGTATATTTGTCATCTGCATGAAAATCCCCCATGCTTCAGCACACTCTCTAGCCGCATGATCATCGTAACCGTATATCTCAATACACACGAGTCCAACTGTAGATGCTACACGGTAACAATAGGAATACAGTTCTTCAAAATCTTCGTAACGGTTTTTGTGCAAATCATCTTCCATGCCACTAATCATCTCATCAAACAATTGCCGTGGAATATTGTAACGTCTAATTGTATCTTTTAAGGCTATAAAAATAGGATCAGTTGAGGTAATTTGTGAGTAAGATGTTGAGAGTTTTTTACGATAATAGAACAGTTGCGACATCTTATCCTCGTAGTATGATCTATCAACAACAGGTGATGAACCCGACAAACGCTCTATGTCTGCTCTATATTCGATTGATTCTGGGTCGTTGGATGAACCTCCTGGGAATCGATCAATATAGTCATCATCTGCGATATCATCTGCTCTCCTACAGAATGCATAATATGCACAAATTGAACGTAGTGCCTCTTTGGGCAGATACTTGAAAGAGTGGTAGAAATTTCCTGCCTCAATTTTTGTTAATTCCTCACAATAATTGTATGCGGCTTCAATCATATAATCCGGGACATCAGGCTCAGACCAAATCGCTGCATCGATATGATTGAATGGATTTACAAGTTCTCCACGAGTTCCAATTACACCCATGAATCGAGCACTTTCTCTTAGAGCCTCAAGAGCTGTGATACTGATTGCTCGAGCCGCATCTCTAGTAATGCTCACAGTAGCCCTGACGATTTCTATGCGTTCTGAATCAGAGTCAGTCTCAACTAGAGATATGCTACGCTCAACATCGTAGCGAATTCCGGATGCGGAATCGGTCTTCTCTCTCTGAACCATGGTTCTTACAGAACCAAGCCGACATCTTTCCCTCTTGAATCCGACGGCTACTCGTTAGAACTTTGATTCAAATACTGAGTTTGAGAGCAGTCTTCCATTTTCTACGTGCTTTCATCAGTAGAATTAGCTGTTTGAACTTGCTAACTTTGGGTCTTTTCCGCCAAGTGTCGTAACCCTGCCGCCTAATGGCTTCTAGAACCGCTTGGCCACCCCAACTAAACATCATCAAATCAACAGCCAATTTAGGGTCACATTTAGTCCAAAGTTCGGTACCTTTGTCAAACCATTCTTGAGCTCGTTCAACTTCTTCAATCATTAGTGCTTTCCATCTTCCATCATAAGTTCTTGAGTTGTAATCTTCGTATGAGTATTCATGGCGTTTCATGGTGTCTTCAGGCATGTAGATTCGATTTTGTTTGAGATCTCGTGAAACATCTTGCCAGTGGTTTGCTAATTGAAGAGCGGTACAGGTCCAATCTGCAAGTATTCTGAGTTCTTCATCGTCATGACCGTAAACATATAGGAACAAGTGGCCAACAGGGTCGGCGCTATAGAAGCAATATTCGCGCAATTCATCAAAATTAGCAAATCTTTTCTTTGTTTGATCCATTTTGAAAGCCTGAATTAATTTCCAAAATGGTTCTTTTGGGATGTTTCTTTCCTTGGCTGTATATTGAACTGCGCGCAGAATGGGGTGACGAGGATTTCCGGACCAATTATCTCTTGCTGCTTCATCAAGGTCTTGTTCCCAAGAATCGAGTAGTTTCCACCTAATTTCGTCACTAAATGGTGCATCATCACCAAGGTCGTCACCATAGCGGCAGAATGCGTAAATATTCTCTATGTGCTGAACATGTTCTTTAGGTGTGAAGTGATTAGTGACAACGAAATTTTCGTAATGTGATTTTGTTACTAATGTGCAAAATGCGAGTGCCTCGCCTTGGCTTGGGTTGGAATCCCATCCTGCTAGATGCGTCACAGTTCCATCCTCGGTCACTTCATGATTGCCAAAGTCAAATTTTTCTCCCATGATTATGCCTCTACCATTCTTTCCAATTTTCAGCGCCTCTTTTTGGTGCATCAGGCCAGTCCGGCCATGATTTATCGTGATGCCACTCTTTGATAGTCGAATCTCCTCTCTGTTCAATAATAATTGAGGCCGCAGTAAGCCCTGCTCTAGTTGCTCCTTCCATTGTGCTTGGCCAATCGATATCGAGCCAATCACCACCAAGAATTACTCCCTCTTCTGCATCTAGGGGAGAAGGCCGGTTTCGTTGTGAACCTGCTCTCAAAGCGGTTGTAGCACGCTTGGCGCGAACAACATGGAATTCTTTGATTCTTGATACATTTGGAAATGCAGCCTGTACTACGCGCTCATATTCGTTACGAATCATTTCATTATCCCAGTCAAGATATTGATCTGCATGAGATACAGGTACTGTAATCCAATGTCCGGGCAACCCCATTTGATGTTCCTTGTCTAATTCAGCGGTTCTGTCGAACAGCATCTGTATCAAAGGCTCATCACAGCAAGTGACAAATGGTATCCCATCTGGAAGTACAGGGCCTTCATGGAACGCATGAATGCCGATTAGAGCAGTATTACCTAGATTGGCTAATCTATCTGCCACCTCAAATGAACCTACATCGGCTCCTTTACCAGTTAGCAATCTTGCAGTGGTCGATATTGGAGTACAAAGTACCACGGCTGCTGCTGGAATTACTCCTTCACGTGTCATCACTCCCGTAACTTTTCTTTCTTCTCGGAAAAGTTCTGTAACCGGCATTGAGGTTCTGACTTCAACCCCTGTTCTAGCTAGCGTTCGACGTAATGCAGGTGCGATTGAATTTGAAAGGTCTGAAGTGAAAGATGCAACATCAAATGCATCTTTCTCTCCAAAAATCCCGCGCTGGAAAAGGAAAGATGCAGCAGAGGTACTAGCTTCCTCACAACCAATGTTCAACGCGGCTTTGACCAAAGGATCCCAAAATCGTCGAATGGTTCTCTCAGTCTGTCCATTCTGCTCGAGCCACTCTTGGAAGGGCATATCATCTAGCGATCGGCGTTTTTGTTCATCCATTTGTTTGAAGGCCTTCAGGGCTTTTCGTAAAGGAATCTTATCATTCAAACTAAGAAAATTAACCTTCATTAATGACATAGCGAGGTGATAAGGAGGAGGAAGACTACCGGATTTGACTATGCTAATGCGACCCTTATCCACTTCTAAGTACGGGAGTTTTGTCTTTTTTTGGAGTTTTATTGCACCCCGAGCATCACAGGTTGCTAACAATTGCAGAAACCTACCATAAATCCTGAACGCTGCATGCTGGCAATTGTCTATGGGTTGCTCAATCCCTTTCAGATTGACACTCTGAACGCGTCCACCAAGTACTGAACCAGCCTCGAATAGAATCACTGGAATTCCACGTCCAGCCATGGCTAGAGCACAGGCACAACCCGACAGGCCACCTCCGACTACGACCACAGGGAGTTGTTCAGCCACAAGACTCCGCACACTTCCTCTCGTCTAAGACTCTCGCTGATTTGAGTTCTAATCAAGCGGTCTTCAAAGAAGACCGGATTCTTCGAGAGCCACCTTGAGGACGGCTCCAATTTCGGAAGGGTCTCGTGCGATGTGAATGCCTGCTGCCTCGAATGCTGCAAATTTCTCAGCTGCAGTTCCCTTTCCTCCAGAGATGATTGCTCCGGCGTGTCCCATGCGCTTTCCTGGTGGTGCGGTTGAACCTGCTACGAAGCCGACAATTGGCTTACTCATGTTCTCAGCAGCCCAGGCTGCTGCATCTTCTTCAGCGGTACCACCAATTTCACCAATCATCACTACTGCAACGGTTTGTGGGTCCGCTTCGAAAGCGGATAGGCAATCGATGAAGCCAGTGCCATTTACGGGATCTCCTCCAATTCCTATGCAGGTAGATTGACCTTCATTGATACTCATTGTTTGCGCTACTGCTTCATAGGTTAGAGTTCCAGACTTTGAGATAACACCAATTCTACCTTTGGCATGGATGTGTCCGGGCATGATGCCTATCTTACAACCACCATTTTCTCCGGGTGTAATGATACCCGGGCAATTTGGTCCAATTAGTCGAATCCCGGGTCGGTCATTAACGTAAGACACAGCCTTAACCATGTCTAGGGTAGGAATCCCTTCTGTAATGCAGACTACTACCCCTTCGCCTTTCAGTCGGTCGAATGCGTCAGCAGCTTCCATGATTGCTTCTGCTGCGAATGGTGGTGGCACATAGATTACTGAAGCATCGGCCTCAGTAGCCTCAATTGCTTCAATCATGCTGTTGAAAACAGGAAGATTACGGTCAGCGAGTTGAATATTTTGCCCTCCCTTCCCTGGAGTCACTCCTCCTACAACATTTGTACCATATTCAATCATTTTTCCACCATGAAAAGTCCCTTGACTTCCAGTGATTCCTTGAATTAGAAGTTTTGAATTTTCATCAATCCAAATAGCCATTATTGACCACCTCCTATTAGATTGACAATTGCTTCAGCACCTTCGGCTAATGTTTCAACGGAATGGCAATCTAGATTCGAATTCTCAATTATTGCCCTCCCCTCTTCAAAATTGGTTCCTGAAAGGCGGATGACGAGAGGGACATTCAATCCCATTTTCTCAGTCGTATCTAGTACAGCACTAGCAACTATGTCGCATCGCTGGATTCCACCAAAGATATTGACTAGAATTCCTTTGACATTTGGGTCCTCAAGAATAATTTCCAAGGCTTCTTCGACAACATCACCCTCTGCTCCACCTCCGATATCTAGGAAATTTGCAGGCTCACCACCATAGAGTTTGATGACATCCATAGTAGCCATTGCTAGACCAGCGCCATTGACTAGGCAACCAATGTCGCCATCGAGTTTGACATAAGACAATCCCGCCTTTTTGGCGCGAATTTCTGTTGGTTCTTCTTCCGAAAGGTCACGGAGTTCATTCCAATTCTTGTGCCTGAAGGATGCGTTTTCATCAAAACTAACCTTTGCATCGAGTGCAACAATTTCTTCATCCTCAGTTCTTACTAATGGATTGATTTCAACCATAGAGCAGTCATTTGAAATGAAGAAATTGTATAGTGAACCAATGATGCGGAAGAAGGACTTGAGAGATGCACCAGATAGACCTAGGGCATTGCCGAGGTTGCGCTTTTGGAATCCCAATAGGCCCGCATCGGTATCTACCCAAATTTTGTGTATTTCATCAGGCGTATTTTCTGCGACTTCCTCTATATCCATGCCTCCTTCTTTAGAGGCCATGATGAGAACTGCCTTTGCTTCACGATCAACAAGAAGTGCTAGGTAGTATTCGTGAGCGATAGCACAACCGGTTTCGACGTAGAGATTGTTGACCATTTTTCCTTCAGGGCCAGTTTGTTTGGTAACCAAACGGTGTCCTAGGATGTTGCTTGCATAATTTTCTACATCTTCACGCGAGAAGGCGATTTTCACACCTCCTTCCATCAGTAGTTCTCCCGTATCTGGGCAGTATAGACTACCTTTGCCACGGCCACCTGCATGAATTTGGCTCTTCACAGCAACAACTTTTGAGCCTAAGGAATCGTATGCATTTAGTGCATCTTCAACACTCTTACAGTGCACTCCCTCGAGTACCTTGACCCCTGCTTCGCGGAAGAGTTGCTTTCCCTGATACTCGTGGATGTTCATAGCGACGAGCCGCCCACCGGCCACCTGTCTTTCAACGATGCGCTCATACAATGTGGTTGTCTTGTACGCGAAGCGCTCAAAGTCAAGCCCATATCCCCAAGGCCATGGAAGTCATTGTCCTAGCCGGTGGATTCGGGACTCGACTGCGTCCTCTTACCGAAGATCGTGCTAAACCACTCCTTCCTATTCTAGACCAGCCACTACTACAGAGGGTGGTGGAAGTAGTTCCATCTGAAATGGTAGATAGAGTCATCGTGGCGGCAGGATTTGGCATTGAAGAAATGCGTGAGTGGGCCACAAATGCAGAGCTTCCGTACGAAGTAATTCTGTCAGTGGAGGATGAGGCAATGGGGACTGGCGGAGCCATAGCCTTGGCTCGAGAACACTTGAGTGGCGAAGGTCCTGTTTTGGTATTGAATGGAGATCTTGTAGTCAGTGTCGAAGTCGAAGCTCTTCTCAAACATCATAATGCAACAGGCGCGCTTGCGACACTCTCACTTTGGGAGGTCGAGGACCCAAGTCGATTCGGAGTATGCGAATTGGATAATTCAGGCTTCATTAGGCGCTTTCAAGAGAAGCCTGCTCCGGGTACTGAATTCTCAAATTTGATTAATGCAGGTTGTTATCTTGTTGAGAGGGAGGTTTTGGATAATTTGAGACTAGAAAAACATTCAATGGAAAGGGAAGTATTCCCCGAAATCGCCGCTTCAGGTGGTATGGCGGGTATTTCTTTCACGGGTTATTTCGTCGATGCCGGAACTCCTTCTTCATTCATTCAGGCCGCAAAAATCTGTATCGAATCTAAGCGATTTTCTAGTGGATTCAAATGCTGTGAATCGTGGTTTGCAGATGGTGCAAGATTTGGGAATGTCACTCGTTCATCAATAGGTAAAGGAGTCCATTTGGGTGAGTCATCATCTGTTACCGATTCAGTAATTATGGATGGAGCCTGGATTGGTGATGGTTGCAAACTAGAGGGTTGTATTGTTGGGGAAGGCGCGCGAATTAGTGACAACTCGAAACTTAGTGAAACAGTAGTAGGACATCATTCGAAGATGTAATGTATCCGTCAGCGTCAAAGCGGCTCGGCACTTCGCACAACTGTGACTCGCCCCCTAGTCGTGGTCAATCTGAAGACCTATGAGACTGCTCATGGCGCTTCTGCAGAGCAATTAGCAAGGGCCATAGCGAGTGTGGAGACCGATGCTAGAGTTGTGGTTGCAGTATCTGCTTTTGATTTAGCAGGGGTAGTTGCAGCAGCTCCTGAATTGGAGGTTTGGTGCCAGCATCTTGACCCGGTTGGTTTTGGTTCTTTCACGGGATGGTTGCATCCATCTACTGCCGTCGAGAGAGGTGCATCTGGTACACTAATCAATCACGCTGAGCATAAGGTCAGCATCGAACATGTTGCTATGCTTTTGGACACAGTTCCCGAGGGCTTCACAGTTTGTGCCTGCGCCGCGGATATTGAGGAGGCACGTGCTCTCACTGCCCTACAGCCCGACTTTGTTGCTGTAGAGCCTCCTGAATTAATTGGTGGCGATATTTCTGTCACTACTGCGGATCCAAGTATCGTTAGTGGAACTGCTGCTGCCGTTCGTGAAATTTCCGAAGAGGTCGGGATTCTTTGTGGTGCGGGTGTGAAAAATGGTGCTGATGTTGCTGCTGCAATCGAACTTGGAACAGTCGGTGTTCTCCTCGCTAGTGGAGTTACAAAGGCAGATGACCCGACTGCAGTTATGACAGACCTTGTCTCATCACTGTGAATCAAAGGGTACCCTATGATTCATCGCAATCCGCCTTGAATGGGCAATTCAAACAACGCCAACTGCTCTTTGCACTAGGTAACTCCTTGAAATTGCCATCAAAAATCATCAGTCGTGCCATTTGTTCAATATCCATAGATATCATTGAACGAGATTGATTAGACCAATTGCGACTTGCTTTTTTTCTCCACTTTATCCAACGAGTTCCTAACCAACCTATTCGAACCACATCAATATCTTCTAATTCATTCACAATCAATGGGTTTCTTTCAGCCCAAAGCAGCATTGAACCTAATTCTAATTCCGTAGCTTCATTCGGAATTCTTCTAGGGATTTCCATTGACAACCTAACAAGACACAGCCGACTTCCATTTTTTACAATAAGATCAGGAGAGCCGTATTGTCTCGCCCCGTCAAGTAACAGCGGTTGCAATCTATCAATTATCATGATGTTCTCTGAGGAGTGACGTTTGAAACCAATTAAGGGAGCGAAATCGAAAAGAAATAATCTATGCATCATCAATTCGAGCGCAGCATCTACATCGTCATGAGGATTGGATTCAATCACATCTCCTGCAACGATTGCTCGCAGGATGTTACGATGCACAATTCTTCGTAAATCACTTTCTGAAAGTTCAGGTTCCTCTATTTTCGCTATCAATGCCTCTCTTAGTCCAGATCTTGCATAATCAAAAACACGCATTCTCCGCGATTTATATTTCACAGCATCATCATTTGCACTGATTACGTGCTTCAGCACGTATCTCCTCGAACAATTATCGAGGAGCCTTCCTCGGGTTGGGCTCCATGCTATTCTCGGTTCTATCCACATAGCCAAAGACGTTAGTCACCAGGGCCTATTACGATATCGGAGGGGTGATTTAGGCTCACTGACGTGCCTGTTTACGGGCCGCCTTACGGCGTCGTAACTTCTTCTTTCGCCACTTCCAGCGTTGCTTCCCGGCCTTCTTCCACGCACGGGAACCTCGCTTCATGCAGCGCGCCGACCTACTCGGTGTATTTGATGTAAACGGTGGCCTAGTACAGATGTACAAATGGTGGGCAATACAGGATTCGAACCCGTGTCACCGGCTTAGAAGGCCAGCATGATATCCAGACTACACCAATCGCCCTAACCTTCCGTGCGGGTAATCCTTTGTGAATACAGCAGTCGGACGGGCACAGTATCAAGGTGTATCAGATTCATCTTTGGTACTGTAATTCAGAACCCCGTCATCCAAAATGTCTTCTCGAATATTTGCAGTGCTCCTCCCCGTCTCTTTGGCAATCTTCTTCAATTTTTTCTTTACTTTACGGGAACCAACCCAAAGGTCCTTCAATCCATTTCCAATTCTCAGTACAGTTTCAAGTATAGAGAGTAGAATCAAACTGTTGACATAGGAACTAGCAAGTTTAGGTAGGTTATGATAAAGGTCTTCAAACTCACTTAATTTAACAGAGGTTTCTCCAACTAGGAAAACACCGAGAACAGCGAAAGGTAGCATTTTCGCTACATCGCGAGAAAGGTCCTCAGTCCAGTAGGACACAATACGAACAGCACCAACTACAGAAGTGGCAATCAAAGCGTTTCTGGCGTGGTCTGATTCATTTGACAGTAGTGTAAGTATTACCGCCATTACTACAGTCCAAAATGAAATCAATAGAGGTATTGCAATTGCATATTGGATCAAGAATACCAGAGTTCGAAAGAAGGCTTTGATACGACCACTCATAGAGTCTTGATAGCGCTCTAAATCCAAGGTCAAGATATCTCTGCGGGCGAGTAATCTGTAAAACATGAAAACGAAACCAGAGTAGGCCGCGACAGCAATTATTGCAAGAAGTTCAGGAAGGGTATCTTGGCCAAATTCCTCCAATAATGAAATCAGTTCATCGCCAGTGGTGGGGATTGTCATTACTCGCGGGTTAATGGTTTAGCCATTTGATTATGCCGCCCTTTGAGAGAATGGCTTTGCGCATTTTGGACATCTTTTAGGGAGCGACACTCTTCTGCGTTGCCAAGCGTGACCGCATTCTCCACAAACCCAAGATTTCTCAGGTAGACTGGAAAGCACTTCCTCTCGCATTCTTTGAAGAGTTGGTGACTCAGATAGTTTCGGAGCTGGGGCAATCTCGCTGACAATGGCCGCATGATTCCCATCGTGTTCAATGAGTCCTGCAGCGTGTAGTAATTCATGAACCAAAGTGTGCCGATAGAGTTTCTCATCTCCATGTAGACTTGGGTGCAAAGCAATCGTAATCGGTCCGGGCGCACCTCTCAATCTCCGTCTTCTAAACAACTCATGGTGATTATACTCAAAGCGCGTAACACCAAATCTCCTATCGCTATGATCCATCCATTCAAGAGTTAGGTGCTTACCCAAGTGTCGAAGAAAAGGAGCATTATCGTTAGTCAATATTTTCTTCAGTTGGTTTAGCAGTTCATCGGGTAATGAAGGGACGTCAGGGCGAGTTGTGTCTTGCCCTGCTCCGTCCATGTTGTCTCCCTTTCCATTCTCCTTAAATGGCCGTCGCAGGTGGCCACCTCACTGGGCGTGTGGCGCAGCTTGGAAGCGCGCTTCCTTGGCATGGAAGAGGCCCCGAGTTCAAATCTCGGCACGTCCACCAGTATTATTAGTAACAAAAAAGCACTAGAAAAACAGCGTTTCTGAGTTTATTTGATTAATTCCCTATCCGAAACGGCGTTTTCAGGGTCATGGTGCATTCATACTATATACGAACCAAAGTCTGACGGCGCCCGATGGACTCTAGAATGAGAGCCTTATTGATGTGCACGCTGATGATTGCGTCAGCCCTAGCCGGGTGTCTCGGCGGGGATGATGAGGAGCCAGTAGTTGAGGATGTAATGGGTTGTATGGACCCAGGAGCGAACAACTACGACTCCGCCGCTACCGCGGATGACGGTTCGTGCGACTACGGTCGCGCTCACGCCGACACCATGGCAGACTATGCCGCTGGAACGATTGACGTCCAGCAGGCAATGTACGAACTCGAGGTAAGTAGAAAGTGCCGCGAGCAGGGTCAAAACAACCCTTGTGAAGTCGTACTGATGTCTATTGGTGATGCTTCTACCATTGACCCCCACGATGCTTATGATTCTGCATCCGGTGATGTGATAGAGCAGGTATACGATACTCTATACCGATATGCAGGAGATGGAACAGGTAATGCAATTATCGAGCCTCGCCTAGCAACTGGATACAGTATGAGTGAGGATGGAAAGACCTACACTTTCACCCTACGTGATGATGTATACTTCAGCAACGGTGACCTAATGGAGGCTTCAGACGTAGTTTACTCATGGTGCCGCGTTCTAGGATACGGTTCACCTGACAGCCACGTTGGCTGGATACTTGAGCAGAGCTTCGACTGTAACGACGCAGATGGTAACCACGATGACATGGGTGGAGAGAGCTTCACAGTTAACTCCGCAACATCGTTCTCGGTAACATTGTTCGATCAGTCGTCAGCATTCATCTCGACTATTGCTTACACAGTTGGCGCTGTTATCAACGCTGAACTCTGTGAGGCTAACAGAGTCGTTGAGCTAGATTCAGACGGTAATGTGACCTCTGATGATTACTGCCACGAGTGGATGGACGAAGGTCCAATGGGTGCAGGAACAAACGCCTACACAGTCCAGTCATGGGTCCGTGAGGACCGCCTAGTACTCGTCCCTAACTGGATGTACTGGGAGGGTGGTGACTTCAACGTCAACCGCGTAACTACTTCTATTGTTACTGAGGCATCTACAAGGCTACTTGCTTTCACTGATGGCGAGGTTGATTTCGGTGGAATTAACATCGAGCACCTACCTAACTTCTGCTACATCGACGATAACGGAAACGGAATGTTCGATGCTGGCGAGGATGATGCTCTAGATGACAAGCCTAACGTAGCAAGCAAGGATGGTTACATCTGTGTATACAGAGAGACCTTCACCACAACTCTATCTGTGTTTAACCTACACCCTAAGTCACTAGACGCTGGTGAGGACACATCTAACACAGATGCTAACTCCAGTCTGGTACTCAACCACGACTGTGATGGTGACGGTACTAACGATTGTAACGTCATGGAAACTGGAGCTCTTCGAGCTGCTATCTCCTATGCATTCGACTACGACACACACCGAAGGGATACCTATGACAATTCATTGGCCCCTCAGTATGGTCCAATCCCAACTGGATTCTTGTATGCAGACACACAGTCCGAGACCTTCACCTATGATCTAACATATGCTGAGCAACTACTCGAGGATGCAGGATTCATCCGACAGTATGAATGTGCTTCACTATCTCAGGATGGTGCACCAACAGTTGTCGCAGAAGCAGACAGAACTGGTGACGAGTGCCGACTACCAAACGTATTGAGAGTCATGGCAAACGAGGGTAACGATTACCGAATTGCAATGGCAGGTCAGTTGTCAGAGGCTCTAGGAACCATTGGTGTTGCTACAGCTGGTGACGCTAAGCCATGGGCTGAGTACCTAACAATGTACTACACCCGCACATGGGACATCCGCTTCAGCGGATGGGCTCCTGACTACCTTGACCCAGATAACTACTGGTCGCCATTCGCTGGTGGACATTCCATCGGTGGAGACGCATATGGATCTGGCTACGAGAACGCTGATGTTAACGCAGCACTGATGATTGGTCGAACATCCCAGGATGACGACACACGCAGAGCAGCATATGAGGACGCGTTCGCGGCTTGGATTCTGGACCCTAACATGATCATCATTGGGCAGTACAACGGTGTTGGAGTAAAGCACGACGACATCTGTAGCCCACCATACGCAGCTATCGGATCGGCCCACTGGTTCGACTACGATAAGTTGCCAATGAACAATGGTGTCCTTGAAGGATCCTGTTAAGACAGTAATCAGGTAAATTCTGATTGACGTAAGGCCGGCGACGGTCGCCTTCGGGCGATCGTCGTCGCGCCGTTTTTTTTTTCAATTCAATTTCAACTGGATAATTCGTCTAGTTTTCCATATTGACAGCAGCATTAATTTTCTATTTATTGATATTAATAATCACAGCCTCACTAAAGTGAGGCTGAAACCGCTGCAATCATAACCCACTGTCACTCCCCGTGGTTTGGTCAGGTCCAAGAGTGAGCCTATTGGGTTCCTCTTCGGTAGATTGTGGGTGTTTGAGATGAAGTTGCATGAGTTTATTGTGCGGCGTCTTATTCTCTTAATCCCTGTAATGGTTGGAGTGGCAATTTTCACTTTCACTATAGCACACATAATCCCTGCTGATCCAGCAGCGGCTCAGTGCGGGGATAAGTGCGGAGTTGTAGTTGATTGGGATGATGAGTTGAATGAACCCATCACAGCTTACGATGCTAATCGTGAACGACTTGGTTTGAACGAGCCTGTTTGGGAGCAATTCCGACTTTACATCTTACATCTGTCTCAAGGGGATTGGGGTGAATCAATTACCTATCATCGTCCTGTTTCGGATGTAGTGAAGGATGCTGCCCCCATAACCCTAGAGATGTCTTTTCTCGCCTTGTTCATAGCATATCCTTTAGGCATCATGTTAGGTATAGTTAGTGCAGTTCGTCAAGATAAAATGTTTGATCATCTCTCGAGATTTCTTGCAATCACATTTGTCAGCCTACCTATTTTCTGGTTCGCTATGCTTCTGCAATTGTATCTAGCTACTGGCCCTGAAAATTCAGGAATATGCGACCCAATTTTTGGCACAGAAGGAGGTTGTTTCCCGATATATGGAAGACATGACCCGGGTTTTACATATCCCGAAGATGGTTTCGTCTGGTTTTATCCTGAAGGTGGGACTGGTTTCCATTTAGTAGATAGTTGGTTTGTCTCTGACAGCAAACTTTCCACACTCCCTGATGAATGGGGCTCTAGGTGGCTTCTTTTCAAAGACACACTACTTCACTTGGCACTACCGTGCATTGCTCTTGGAATATCCTCAGCAGGTGGTCTTCTACGATACATGCGTGCTAGTTTGTTGGAGGTGTTGAATGAGGACTATGTTAGAACAGCTCGGGCCAAAGGTTTGGCCGAATGGAGAGTAGTGATTGTACATGCTTGCCGAAACGCACTAGTTCCGATAGTCACAATTCTTGGTTTCTCAATAGGCGGAGCAATTGGTGGAGCCGTACTTACTGAGACAATATTTTCTTTCAATGGAATGGGCAGAGTCGCAATAAAGTCGATTCAGTATTTAGATTTCAATGTCATTATGGGTGTGACTTTAATCACTTCAATGATATTCCTTCTTTCCAATCTTATTGTTGACATTGCTTATGCTATTGTAGACCCAAGGGTGAGGTTAGAATGAAGCGATGGGGCGACGGTGCGGAAGACCGTAAAGAGAGTCTAAGGAGATTCTATGAAGCCAATATTCAACTTGGATATGATATGTTTCGTAGTTGGAGAATATATCGTAGATCATTCTTGGCTGTAGTAGGTCTATTGTTGGTGTTATTCGTCTCGACGATTTCGTTTTTCGCCGATGAGATAGCCGTAGAACATCCATACAGGAATCTCCAGGACACAGAGGATCTTTGGTCAATCGATTATGAACCACGCCGTGCCCATCCATTTTCAGAAGAATGTGATTGGCACGAACAGTCGATTTCACTAACCACTTTACGACGTAATAATGAGATGAGTGTTGTTGCTGAATCTGATGAAAAGGTAGGCTCTGATAATAGGTATTATCGCGACACACTCACGGTTATTGAGTTCATTGAACTAAATGATGACATAGGTTATTCCATGAATATGTCACTTCTTAGCATAGATCCCAATAATGCTTCGATAATACATGTTTCTCAGGAATTATTTGACAATATGTCACATTCCACTGTATGGATTACTTACGAATTTGATAATTCTGATATGCACGTCGAGTGGATGCCTGAGGGTTATCAACGATGCATATTTGGAACCAATAATCAAGGGCAAGATATGTTCAGTAAGGTATTGTATGGCTCCCGAGTTTCTTTGAAAATTGGAATTACTGTAGCTATGCTTACAGTCACTATTGGTACAATTGTTGGTAGTATTAGCGGATATTTCGGAGGTAGAACCGATGAGGTTATTATGAGAATTTGTGATATTTTCTTTGCAGTTCCGGGGCTAATTCTTGCAATGGCCTTCGTTACTGCTATGTCTGGAATCGAAAGTTTTACCATGCCGGTTTCATTCATGATTCTATTTCCATTATTTTTCCTAGCATTCATATTTAGATCATATTCTGTTTCAACCTTCACTTCACTTGACGAAACTATTGAATCATTGAAGAATTCTAAATTTTCACTCAATTGGCTGCTGGCGGTACTTGCAGTACTACTCGTATTCGAGAAAATCACTGGCATGTCCTCATCCTGGCACAGATTATTCGACTATTCAGAAAGTCAGAATTGGAGATTATTGGTTTCTATGTTGGTGATTGTTGCTGTTACATTGTTGGCCGTAGCAGATAAGAAATTCATACAAAACACCTCTTTTACAGGTGCAGGTCAGAGATTGAGTGATTCGATGGATTGGACGAACCCTTGGAAATATCTCACACTTAGGACTGCGTTGATATTTTTGGCTGCCTGGATTCTATGGGATTTCTCAGGAACTTCGGGCGATGAAATTGTGATAATCAAGGATTTCGATAGGCTATGGAAAATACAGGCGGCTCTGATTTTCACAGGTTGGCCCGGTTATGCTCGACTAATCCGTGGCCAAGTTCTCTATGTCAAGGAAATGACATTTGTCGAGGCTGCTAGAAGTGTAGGTGCACCATCTGGGCGAATCATGTTCCGACACATTCTTCCAAATGCTTGGGCACCCCTAATGGTAGCATTCACTCTCGATATAGGAGGAACCATTCTCTCAGCATCTGGTCTTTCTTTCATTGGTCTAGGTGCCGCTCCAGGTACTGCTGAATGGGGTATATTGGTATCAGAGAGTAGGCAGTTCTTCCTAGATGATCCACATTTGATGTTATTCCCTGGACTCGCGATAGCAGCAACAACTCTAGGTTTCAATTTACTTGGAGATGGTCTGAGAGATGTAGTTGACCCCAAGAATAGGAGGTAGGATGATGAGCGAAGATATTCTGAAAATCGAGGGCCTCAGAGTCCATTTCGATACTTTAGATGGCCCTTTAGAGGCTCTACACTCAGTTGACCTGTCAGTCGGCAAGGGTCAAATTATGGGATTAGTCGGTGAATCTGGTTGTGGGAAATCAGTCACATCACTAGTTACCATAGGTTTAGCCACTTGTGATATTGATGAGGGCAGTGTAAAATATCAGGGTAAAGAATTAATCCATAACCCTTCACCAGAAAAACAGATAGTAGTAAAGGCGGCTTCTAGAGTAACTGAGTTAGCAACTTTGGCGATAATTATTGGCGTGGTAATTACACTATTCTCCCCCGAAAAAGGTGTATTATTTTGTAATATATTTATTCTAATCGGAATAGTTTCTTGGTTGATTGGATACTTTATGGACAAAGAAACACGAGATCATACGAAATTTATGAGATGGGTACGTGGTAATGAAATCAGTATGATTTTCCAAGAACCAATGACTGCTTTGAATCCCCTTTACACCGTCGAGAAACAGGTTTCAGAGGTTATGAGTGAGCACGACAGACTAGTTGATGCGGAAACATCAACAATGAAACGTGTAGGACTAGCGATAGTCAGCCCTCTAAGATTTATTTCTAAAGCACTCCGAACTAAACCACTTCAGACTTCATTAATATTGATGATAGTTGGTGCAGTAATTCTCTCTCATCTTTTAGGATTCGCAGACACCATACTTGACATTCTAGCATTCCCGTTAGTATTACTAATTCAGATAACCCTCCCCATCTTATTCATTCTAGTAGGAATCTTTGCTCTGGCTCTATTGGATGGTGCTGGATTATTATTGCTGTCCTTTGCTTTCTTTTTGAATCCGGATTCTCCTCGTTATGTAAAAGAACCCACGCCGATATTCACTATCCCGGATTCGGTGAAAAATTATTTATCTTATTCACCACTATTCTTTGCATCGTGGCTAGTCGTTGTAATTATGTTCTGGATGCCACTTTCAGCTCTATTAGGAATCTTAGTAATCTGTACTTTACTTGCTTTACCTTTAATGATAATGATGGACTACTTGGATCTTGACCCCGCACATAGAAGACAAGTCATATCTATCTTAGAAGATGTCAGAATACCTAACCCTGAGGCGGTTGTAAATATGTATCCTCACGAATTATCTGGAGGCATGCGCCAGAGGGTTATGATTGCAATGATGATGGCTTGTGAGCCAAAGTTGCTTATTGCCGACGAGCCTACAACTGCACTAGATGTTACCATTCAAGCCCAGATTCTCAAATTAATGAAAGATTTACGTGACGAGAAAGGAACTGCCATTCTGTTGATTACCCACGACCTAGGTGTTGTTGCAGAAATGTGTGATGCTGTTACTGTAATGTACGCAGGAGAGGTAGTTGAGACGGGCAGTATTGAAGATGTCCTCTCAACTCCACGTATGCCATATTCCATTGGTTTGTTACATAGTATTCCACGTATTGAGGAAGATTCTAACCGACGTGATGTCCTTCCAATCATACCCGGTCAAGTACCTGATCCGAATGAACACTTTGATGGATGTAGATTCCATCCACGTTGTCCATTTGCCGATTCAAAATGTGTATCAACACCTCCTCCTATGGTGGAGATAAAATCCGGTCATTTAGCAGCATGTCACTATGTCGATAAGACAGTAAATGTAAGACAGGTTCAGGATGCATTCGATGAATTCGCATTAGGTTATGAAGTTGGAGGCCCCCAGCCGAAAGAACCTCTAATCCTCACCCCTGCCGATGTCGGGTTCGGACTATCCGGTGCTCATTCCACCCTCAGAAAATTAAGAGGAGATGATTAGAATGGTTGAAGACAATAGTACTGGTGAAATTCTCATCAAAGTCGAGGGGCTAAAGAAATGGTTCCCTATCAAGGCAGGTATGCTTTCGACAGTCAAGAATTATGTCCGAGCAGTAGACGGTATAGACCTTGAGATTAGGCGCGGCGAGACGCTTGGAATTGTGGGTGAATCAGGTTGTGGAAAGACTACTCTAGGCAGAGTAATGATGGGCTTGATTCCCATCACCTCTGGTACCATTAGTTACGCGGGAAAGGATATGCTTTCTATGCCTTCTAGAGAAGTAAGGAGAAAATTACAGATTGTTTTCCAAGACCCAGGTGGTTCAATGAATCCAAGGATGTCTGTTCGTTCAATTATCGGCGAGCCCCTTCAAGTAAATGGAATAGCAGATGGTGCTGAGTTGACATCAAGAGTTGCAGAATTACTTCATTCTGTAGGGCTGAAGAAAGAGCATATGACGCGATTCCCTCACGAATTTTCTGGAGGGCAGAAGCAGCGTATAGCCCTCGCTCGCTCCCTTTCATTAGACCCTGAATTCATTCTTCTTGACGAACCGACTAGCGCTCTAGATGTTTCAGTACAAGCCCAGGTTCTCAATTTGCTTGAAGATATTCAGCAGAAGCGTGGACTAACCTTTGTTTTCATCACACATTCTCTAAATGTTGTAAATCACATTAGCGACAGAGTTGCAGTCATGTATCTTGGTAAAATTGTCGAGATTGCTAGAACCTCTGACCTTTTCGCCAATCCCTCTCATCCGTACACACAAGCGTTGATGTCAGCTATACCTGAACCGACTATTGGAAAGGATCGTAAAGAGCGAATTGTACTATCGGGTGATGTACCAAGTCCAGTTAATCCTCCTTCTGGCTGTCGATTCCACACTCGCTGCCCTATTGCTGTTGATGGCCGATGCAATGTCGATGAGCCTATCCTCGAAGAAGTCAGGTCAGGCCATCAAGTCGCCTGTCATTTCCCTCTAGAATTAGGACAAACACTTACTGTATTAAACGAAGAATCCTCTTCTAAAGATAGTGACAAACCTAGTGCTGTAATTCTCTGAGGGCCGAAGATGACTGAGGATGAGTCTCCATCCGATAAACCGGAGATTGAGCCACCGCCATTTTTTGACAAAAGAGAGGAGGCAGAGGCATCCTTTTGGCGATTGAAGAAAGCCTCTGACAAATGGAGAGAAGACAGAGTCAAGCGAGTTCTAGCTCAAGAAGGAGAGGGATTGTTTACCACTTTTGGGAGGATGATATTTGCCTCATCCTGCATTTTCTTTGATTTCATCGTCATGATTCAAATCCCAGTTAGTCTAGGAAAGACTACCTTGTCTTGGGCCATATATGTCACCCTATTGGTTATGGCTATCAAGTATCAACGTGAGTTCTATGATTATTGGTTCAAGATCGATATCAGCCAGATAGACTTTGACCAGCAGTGATTATCAATCACTTGTAGTAGAATCAAGAATGGGAAATTTATCTGAGTGAACACGCTCAAATCGTCTAAAGGATGGGACAATCAGTCCAATTGTGGTTGTAAGTACCATGAATCCTACTGCAATTGCATAGGTAGTGAGGACATTCGTTTCCACAATCAACCAACCTCCCATAATTGGTGCAAGAGGGATGAAAATCAGAGATCCAATTGCATCTAGCGAATTCACTCTACCTCTGAGATGTTGGTCTACACTGTCTGACATAGTAGTTCTCCAAATCACACCTAAACTACCGCCTAAGATTCCTTCAAGCATAACGAAAGCGAGAATCAACCAAAATGGAATCGGCATTGCCCACATCAACATACACCATCCAATCCCTCCAATCAGTACATAGAATACAGTCCCGCGTATTTCTTTAGGAACAGGCCTTAACCCACCTAGTAGAGAACCTATCATTGCACCACCCGCACCAATTGCTCCGAATATACCGAATTCTTTGGCCCCCAGTCCTTTGTCTTCGATGATGAAAGGAATACCAATTTCTATTGCTGAGTCTCCGATATGCCAAACCATGAAAATCATAATCCCCGCAAGTAACCATGGCTGAGTCTTGGTGAATTCCCAAGCTTCCAATACTTCTTCTCGAAAATCACCAGGTTCCTCTTCTCTATTGATTGGTACTTCAGAAATGGTCCAAAGCACCACGCCACTGAAGATAAACGTCAGTACATCGATGACTAAACACACTTCAATGCCCCAAGTATCTACAGCAAATCCTCCAATTAGTGGCCCTAACATCCAGGCTGCAGTCATTGCGATTCCTCTCATAGCATTAGCTTGAGGGAGTAATTCTTCCTCAACTAGATCAGGGACTAAAGCCCCAATCGCTGGAATTGAAAATGCACCCGCTCCGCCTGTTAGGAATGCAGCGAACAATAGTGTCTTGATTACATCGAAACCTGCCATTATTGCAATAATGACCAATGAAATCAAAACGGCTTGAGCTAGATCTGCAACTAGAGCAACAGTCCTTCTCGGCATCCTATCGACAACCATCCCTCCATACAACAATAGAGGCAGATGGCCAACAAAATAGGCCGTCCAAATCAGCGCGTAAACCTTCGGTCCAGCTATCTGAGCAACAGTCCAACTCATACCTATAATGAAGATAGCACTACCAAGCATGTTGACACCATTGCCAATCAACAAACGCCTGAATTCAGAGATACCCCATACCTCTTTCATGCTCATGTACCGACGCCGGGCAATCTGTGTATCAACATGACTTTCATTCACTCGTAATCTTAGAGCGAAAAAGGCCTCTGAACATTTGTCTTTTATTCGGCCGATATTGTATTTACAATTATTATTTATTTCAATAATTAGGCTATTTATTATTCATTTGTTCATATTTACTCAGTGATGCTAGTCTTTGTTTCATTGATAGACAATAAGGTTGTACATCCGTTCATATAATAAACCGTGTCGAATGGGCATTACGATATGGTAACTAAGTCCAAACTTGAGTACATATGGTTAGACGGTTTTGAACCGACACAGAGCATGAGAAGCAAGACGCTGATTAAGTCAGATTTTGGAGGTGCTGTTGAAGACTGCCCTATGTGGTCCTTCGATGGTTCATCCACACAACAGGCAGAGGGGGGCGACTCCGACTGCCTCCTCAAACCAGTCGCAATCTACCCAGACCCTGACCGAATTAACGGATACCTAGTTATGTGCGAAGTTCTCAACTCAGACAGTACTCCTCATGTTACTAATGGTCGAGCTACAATCGAAGGAGATGATGATGACTTCTGGTTCGGATACGAACAAGAGTACTTCCTGTGGGACCCTGAAACAAACCTCCCTTATGGATTCCCTAGAGATCAAACTCCACAGGGTCAGTTTTACTGTTCTGTTGGTGCTCAAAATACATTTGGTAGAGAAATAATTGAGACACATTTGGATATGTGCCTCGATGCCGGTTTGAATGTTGAAGGAATCAATGCCGAAGTAGCAGTAGGTCAATGGGAGTACCAAATATTTGCCAAAGGAGCGAAGGATGCTGGAGATCAGATTTGGGTTTCTCGATATCTTGCTGAGAGGAATGCAGAGAAGTACGGACTTTCTATTGAATGGCACCCTAAGCCCTTGGGAGCTACTGATTGGAACGGTTCAGGAATGCACGTTAACTTCAGCGATGGGAGAATGCGCGATGAAGGTGGAGAGAAATTAATGAGTCAAATTTGTGAGGAATTTGGAAAGAATATCAAGAAGCACATGGATGTATATGGTGCTCACAATGAACAGCGATTAACCGGCCTTCACGAGACTCAGTCAATTCATGAATTCTCATACGGAGTATCGGACCGTGGGGCCTCCATTAGAATCCCTATTGGTACAATCGAAGATGGTTGGAAGGGTAGGTTAGAAGATCGAAGACCATCCTCTAATGGAGACCCATACAAGATAGGCGCTGTGGTGATTAGCACAACCAAGGCATCTTACTGAGTCTGAAGTCTTCTCCAGATAAGAGGGAATGAGGCTTCAAACTCTTCGGGTGATTTCTCAACCCATTCTGAGATAATGATTGGTGCAAACCAATTTCCTTCTGAGATTTCTTCTGAATCAAGGGTGAATGGCCCTTCCGCTTCATGACGGTATACCCATACGAATTCTTGTCCCGTATCTTCACAGGCATCAATATTGAATAATTTCTCAGGAACTGAATTTAGTACTAATCCAATTTCTTCTTTCGATTCACGTATGACACACTCATCGTAGTCCTCTCCTGAATCCAGATGACCCGATACGGAAGAATCCCATGTTCCAGGCGAACAATCTTTTTTCATGGAACGCTTTTGAAGAAATAATTCTCCTTTTGAGTTAAACACCAGTAAATGAACAGAACGATGTCGTAAGCCGAGTCTGTGAACTTCACTGCGTGGGAGTTGTTTGATTACGCAGTTATTCTCGTCAACAACATCGAAAATTTCCTCATTCATTTACTAACCTCAAAATCTATTTGCTGAAAAATAGGACAAATCTACATTTGTTTCTTCTCTAGAAATGAGTTGTTCGACAATAGATCCAGTCAGGGGTGACATACTCATTCCTTGCATATTATGCCCGGCTGCAATAATCAGATTATTGTGCTTCGCGGATCTATCGATGACGGGCATCCCATCAGGAGTCATAGGTCGCCAGCCACACCAATCGTCTTGGATTTGAACTTCACCAGGTGATTTCAGATAACGACTGGCACCACGACGTAATGCTTCGATTCTTTTACGGCGAATCCGAGAATTGAATCCTGAAAATTCCATGGTGCCTCCAAGTCTCAAACCACTTTGCCATGGTGTTACAGCCATACTCGATTCACTCAAGATGAGAGGCGTATCAACACAACCATCGGGCCTTTCTAGGGTGATACTGTATCCTTTACCGGGTTGGACTGGAACTCGTAATCCTATTTTCTTAGCGATTCCAGTTGACCAAGCTCCCGTGGCTAATACGTAATTGTCAGCAGAATATTCTCCAGAATTAGTGACAACTGAATCTATCTTTCCATTACTGTGTTTGAATTGAATCACCTCACTATTCTCTTGGATTTCTACCCCCATTCCTTTGACTACTCTAATCCATTCTTGCATTAATTTCTCAGGGCGCATTTGAGCATCCATATGGTACTTCAATCCTCCATACAATCCCTCACGAAGACCAGGTTCGGCTTTTGTTAATTCTTCACCGATGAGTTGGTCTGCAGGGAGATTCATTTCATCGAGAAGGCTCTGAATCGGCATGAATTTCTCAAAATCTTTCTTGGTCGCATGAACCTGAATACAACCTGCTTCTTTGAATTCAATTTCCATGTTTTCACGTTCAACAATTTCATTCCACATCCCACGTGACCCATCGAGTAATTGTTGGCGACCGAGCATCGCCTTCTCCATTGATTTCCGATTGCAGTGACGCGAGGTCGAAAGAAACCAACGGAAGGTGTCCCAATTCATCCATGGGCTGACGAAGAGCGGCGAATCGGAACTCATCATCATCTTCGCCGCCTTCATTATCAATCCCGGCCGGGGGACTGGAGGGGCGTGGCTTGGGGAAATCAAACCACAATTTTCTCTAGATGCTCCATCTCCAATACTTCCACGCTCCAGAACCCGGACTGAATATCCTGCACGTGTAAGGGAGTAAGCACTACACATTCCAATCACACCACCACCTACGATGATTACATCAGGATTAGAGGAGGTTGGCATGTCTTCATTCTCCTATTCATTGGGTTCCGCCAAAGTCGCTGATTTCAAACGAGGCATAGACGATACATGATGGCATCGGATGAGAAGTGTGAAAAGCCCCTCCTTTGAATTAGAGTCAGGTGCGAGAATGCCGAAGGTGAGGAAACCGAAGAGCGGATGGTATGTTCCTCGTAAAAAAAAGCGTAGAGCAGGTCCACGTGTAACACCTAGTGAAAGGGGGCTGCCTCCATGCCCTGCTTGTGGAGAATGGAGTATGCAGAAAGATAGTTCTCGAGTTGAGTTGTATTGTGGAGCCTGTGGCGCAATCATGGGAAATAGTAGCTAATATGGGCTGAACCCTATATGGGTCGGTACTAACCGACTATTGCCGCTGTGATGAAAAACCGCACCGGGCGCCTCGGGTGTCGCGAGTGATGGGCGATCTGAGTGGCATAAGGTAGGATTCGTTTGCCGCGGATAATTATGGACGCCCAGGGGCGCAAATTCGCAATGGAAGATCCAGCCCCCCTGACTCCTGCTCCTGAAAGAATCAGGTTGGCTACTGAGAGTAAGCCATGGAAGAATTATTGGCGAATGCTCGGAACAGTTATCCTCGCATTTATCTTAATCGAAGGAATTTATGCTTTGATTTTTTCTCTTCTTTTAGGTAATTTTATACTAACTGTATTGGGCGCATTTTGTTCACTTACTCCACTTCCTCTACTGATTATTATGCATCGGCCAAAGATGATTCATGTTAGATTGGCCACATCAAATCCACAAGGAAAGATGTATCATCCGTTACCAGAAGGTGGTTCGTTATACACACCTGAACCTACTGTATTTCAAAGATTTATTACAACTGATGATTCGGTACTTGACCTACCACCTCACCGACAGGTTTGGGCTGTTTTTATTGTAATAGTCGTAATTGGAGCTGTACTCTCTGTCCCACTATTGTTTGAAGAAACTCTCATTGCTGGTTTTGTAATATATCTGATTGCAGTAATTCCTTTGTTCATACTTGGTTTTTCAATACCCGTTTTTGCTTGGTGGGCGACTTCATCAAAGTGGCTTGGGTTACCTACTCGCCGTAGAGACGCAGAGGCTTGGTTGATTGCAGGAATGGCTTCAGTTATTCCTGCAGGAATTATTAATGGCTTGATTTTTCCTGAATTACTTCCTTCTTTCTTATCTGAAAATGTTCAGATGTTTCTTTTGTACACAGTTAGTGCACCAGTTGGTGAGGAATTTCTAAAGATGCTCGCAGTCTGTCTTTTCCTACCAAATATCCGTAATGCGAGACAGGGTTTCCAAATTGGCTTCACCGTTGGTCTAGGCTTTGCATTAATTGAGAATCTAACGTATATCATGGGTAGTTCTTTTGGAGGTGCGATTAGTTTGACATTTACTACATTAGTGCGTGGAATCGGTTCAATCCCAGGTCACGCAGTATGGACTGGAATTACAGGATATGGTATAGGTTGTCTAGCAAATAATACTGACATTGACAAACGTATGAAGTGGATGCTGAGGGGATTGAGTATTCGGACCGTTGACTTTGTAGAGAATTTAGGAATTGACGTAGATGGTGATGGTGACCACTCTGGATATGACCATTTTAGGAAATCATTAGATGAGGTTCTAGAGGAAGAATCCTCAGTCTCAGACTCATGGCTTCTAATTGATCAGGATACTGGGAAAGCAGTTAGCCCTGATGGAGTTGAAGATGAGGATGAACCAGGCACATCCTTAGTCACATCAGTGCAGGCAGAGCATTATAGAAAGGAATCTGGCGTACGAATATTACCTCCAAGCAATGCTCTATTTTGTCTTATTCTTGCTATGCTGGGTCATGCATTTTGGAATGGCAGCTCGTTCTTAGTAACTCTAGGGGGGGAGTCTCTTGGACTTTCTTCAGGAGTAAATTTTCTTCTTTCTTTATTTTGGATTGCAATACTGATTACGATAGTTCTAATCCTAGCGACAAAAATCATGAAAGGTGTGCGTACATTACCTGCATCTTGAATCAATTAGAGGGAATGCTTCATCATCCGTAGGCTAAGAGAGGGGATTGAATCCGATGCAACCTACAACTGATGAGATTGTTGCGGTTTCAATGGTAATTGGTCTCATAATCATTGCTGGAAGTAAAAGAATTCTAGATCGTAGTGGCTTAATTGCTGCAACTGTTGTAGGTCTGTCAGTCTCTTTACTAGGACACTGGACATGGCTTGTGATTCTGGTGGTTTTTCTTTCATTAGGGTCCGTAGCAACTGCATGGCGTTACGAGGAAAAGCAACAGTTACGGTTAGCAGAAGCAAATGAAGGCGCTAGAGGATGGAGAAATGTGGTAGCTAACGGAGGTGTTGCATCTTTGGTAGCGGTGACAAGTTATTACATGAATAATCCTGAATGGGCATACTTTGCAGCTGTATCCAGTATTTCTGTTGCTGCAGCAGATACTTTGGCATCAGAAATAGGTAGTCTAGATCCTAGAACCCGTTCAATCATTAATCTTGAAGCGGTTCCTGCTGGTACAAATGGAGGTATGTCTGTTACAGGCTCATTTGCAGCCCTAGGTGGCGGTTTATTTATTGCAATAATTTCAACAACATTTTCTTCAATTAGTGCCGGCAATATACCTCTAGCCTTTCTCTTTACTTCCGTGACAATAATTGGTTGGCTTGGTTGTCAAGTTGATTCAATATTAGGAGCAGTTCTTGAAAACAGAGGCTACATTGGAAAACATACTGTGAACTTCTTAGCTACTCTTTCTGGTGCCTTGATGGCATACATGGCATATTCACGCTTCCTCTAAACGAGGAAGCGGGGGGTTTGAATGCCGATTGAACAACGGCAGGTACGGTGAGCACTAGTGAGGGGGCATAGAGCATTGGTAGGATTCATCTTCCTCCTTCTCATTGTGAATCTCTCAAGTTCGGTTAGTATTGCCCAATCTGTTAAGGAATACGATGGACCTGGAATTGATATTATCGTACCAAATGAACACAATGTATTCCTTCATGGAACTGAGGAAAACCCCGAATTGAACCGTGAATGGCCAATACTAACTGGAATTCCACTGGGTTCCGCCTCTTTTTCTAAAACTAGTTCCACTCTTTCTCAAAGTCTTATCACAATTGATTCAGTGCCTCTGAGTGAGGCTGTTTCTTTCAACGGAACCGTGAATGTCAATCTCTTCGCTTCATTGGAAGCAAAATCTCCACTATGCCGCCAAACAAATGTAATCCCAGGAACTCCAGCAGGAGCCACAACTACTTTCTTTGTTTCACTGTCATGGGGGGGCTTCAGCCTAATTGACTCAGTAGCAACTGACAGTGTGACGATGGAAGAGTCATACACAAATGCTCATCAATTTATGGTTTCAGTTCCAGATGTCAATGTATCCTTAGGCCCTGGGGATGTTTTTTCTCTGTCAATTGATGTTCGTCATGATTGCGTTCAGTCTGGTGTTCTCTGGTGGGGGACATTTGATGCACGTAGTGGAATCACTCTAGTTGGAGATTTACTCGATCCAAAACTTGAACACGCAATTGATTCCAATAGAATGCTCCGTATCGAGTTCACTCCAATCTCTCCATGGAACTCTGAAGATTTCTCTTCTCAAATTATCGAAGTTGTAGGGCCAATGGATGATTGGTCTTCAATGGCACATGGTTTTGGCCAAGAAGATCAACGATTGGAGCACTTTGAATCTCCTCATTCATTTAGAATTGGAGATGCTAATAGAACTGTCAGAACGTGGTCTACCGAAAAACCTCTCAATCCTGGACTATACATGATAGATGCATGTTTCACATTATCCGATCAAAATCCCTCAGAACCCTGTGATGTAGTAGCCGTCCTGAGATTCGAGGTTCCAGAGGGTAAAGATGCCTTACTTAGTGGAACTTGGGTAGCAGTCATTATTCCATTAGGTGTAATTGCCTGGCTTGGCTTCTCGATGAAAGAAGCGATGTTGCCTCTCCCTGCGTATGCAGTAATTTTAGTTCTCGCAATTGCAAGCGTTGGTCCGGCAATTCATCTGCCTGACATTGATTCCAACCAACCTCGTATTGATGGCGCTGCACCATCATTCGCTTTATTGGAACATGGAGGTGATGGCTCAGTATCTTTGAGTGAGCTATTGTCTGAATCCGATGCGGTGATAGTAGGATTATATGTTCCAGGTTCACCAAATGCAGCCCGTCAAGCTAGTAATTTTTGGATGACTGATGAATTGATTGATAATGACATCACATTTGTTCAGATAGCAACTGGAGAGGGTGTTCGTGCGGTTGACCTTGATTCACACTCAGAATTTCTGAATGGTTCATGGCCTCTACTAATGGATAATTCAGATTCATCCGTGGGCCAAGCATTTCCTAGCAGAGCCTCCGATGCTGTGATTATTATTGATGCAGGAGGTTTTGTTACAGATTGGGCCCCTGGTTCACTTTCCAGTACTGAGATCGCACAAGCCGTGGAAAAAGCCAGTAAAGGTTCAGGGCACTCGGTAATTGACCCAATAGCTCTACTTTGGGGTACTGCTTTACTGCCTATTTTTGTTCTCGCAATGCCTCGAGAAAGGCGTTACGAGGAGCCCGAAGAGATCCTCGTTCCTGGTGCAGGGGTCCTCTTGACTTTGCTTGGAGCCGGCGTTGGTTTTGCTCTATGGGCTACTCCAATTTCTTTGATGTCTGCTGTTGGCCTAGGCTCAATGTGGATTTGGGTTGAGGTCGGATTGTGTGTACTTTTGGTATATCATGGTGTCCGAACTTTGTTGAATGGTAGAATTCCCGAAATCGACTGGTTAGCAGGAAAGGTTCATTCTAAACTCCCTGAAGCATACAGAAATTGGCGTATAGAGTCCTCATTCAGTGATGACGTACATCTTGGCATGTGGGTGGCTTGGTTGACTTGGTTAAGAACGCCAGATATGGTTGCTCAGGGTGTTGGCTCAGTAGCTAGAACCGGTGTATTTGGTGTAATTATGGCCATTGCGATACTATTTGGATTAATCATAGCCTCAGGACTTTGCGTAACAATTGCTCGAACTATCATTGGTGTGACGGGACCTCTTCCCCGAACACTAGGGAGCCTCAGTGTTGGAATCCGTCCACGTGCCTGGGGGTTGGCCAGTGCAATGTTGGGTAGTTGGCTACTGATTAGCCTACTAGTGGGGCCTGTTTTGGGTTCAATGTGAGACAGCGAACAACCGAGAGCATCATAAGAGTAGGGCCACTCGTTGGGTTACTCCTTTGGGGGTATAGTATAACCTGGTAGTACCGCGGGCTCCAGTTGCACGGGAATGACGACGAGTGGGTAATCTGATGGTTTTGATGACCAACTGGAGCACCGACCCTTCGCAAACCGAGAGCGTGCATCTGCCAGGTGCACGCTAAGCGGAAGATACCCGCTAATCTGGGTTCAAATCCCAGTGCCCCCACCAAATATCATCTGAGTCGGACTGATTGAATTAGGTTGTTTCAATCTTCCAATTCAATTGCACTGGTCTTAACAGCCTCAGCATCAAGAACAGTTTGTCTCACTGCCATCGCAGTATCAGGAGTTACTGAAATTGAAGAAATTCCGCATTCAACTAAGAATGGAGGGAACTCATTGGGATAATCACTGGGAGCTTGACCGCAGATTCCAATCTCAAGCCCCCTCGATGTAAATGCATCAATAGCAGTTCGAATCATTGACCTAACTGCCGGAGCCCGAGCATCAACCTGATGTTGATAACCCTCTAAATCATCTCTAGAAACCGCATAAACGGTTTGCACCAAATCATTGGTTCCTATTGAACCACCTGATAATTGCATTTTGTCAATAAATGAATCAGCATCGATTACATTTGATGGTAATTCAACCATTACGAAAAGAGGCACTCCGTTACTTGGCCCTATTGCATGTCCTTCAAGCAAATTCTTCACTGCCTCCCCCTCCTCTGGTGAGCGGCAGAATGGAACCATGAGTTGTAGATTATTCAGGCCGAAGTCATAGAAAACTGAAGCAAGCGCTTCACACTCCATCTTGAATGCAGGTTTGAAAATTGGATCTAGATATCTTGAGGCACCTCTCCAAGCAATCATTGGGTTTTCTTCAACGGGCTCAAATATCCGACCTCCAAGTAGGTCTCGGTATTCGTTTGATTTGAAATCTGACAGGCGAACTAATACAGGTCGAGGATAAAATGCAGCACAAATTAGTCCAACCCCTTCCCTCAATTTGTCAATAAAGAGTCCACTGGGGTGTTCATAATTCCAACATCTTCTCTCTATTGCCTCAACAGTTTCTCTAATATTCTCTTCAGAAATCTCAGCAAGGTTCCTCGCAAAAGGCTCAAGTTCTGTTGTCATTACACCTGTGTCTAGATATTTTTTGAGAGAGTGATAATGGATGAAAGCGAGAGGATGAATGGCTATTTCACCAGAGAGTACGAACTCAATTCGAGCTAACCCTACACCATCTACAGGTAACTGTGAGTCAACCAATGACTTGGTGGGGAATCCCACATTCAGTTTGATTTTTGTTTCCAATGGAGTCGAGGTATCTACAAAATATTCGACTATCTCAAAGGGGTGCTCGCCTTCAAAGATATATCCTGTATCTCCTTCTGAGCAAGAACCTGTTACTTTCATCCGGTTCTCAAGTTTCAGAGCATCAGCACAACCCACAATGGCGGGAATGCCGAACTCTCTGGCAATTATTGCAGCATGACTAGTCCTACCTCCCTTGCGCGTAATAATTAGTGAAGCATTCTTCATCATTGGTTCCCAATCCGGGGTTGTCATTTCAGTAACTAACACATCTCCTTTCTCGAAGACAAGTTCGTCCCAGGGAATATCTTCCATTTTTTCACCATCAGCCAATCTTTTCTGTAAGGCCCGCCGTCTATCCAATACTTCTTTGTAAGAATTGTAGGTTCTAACTGGTCCCGTTCCAATTCTCTTACCGACCGCTTGTCCTGTAGCAAGGACACAATTCTTCTTCAGTTGTTCGACTAAAGCGCGGTCCATTTCGTATCGGATTAGACCATGAGATGTCTTACCATGAACCGTTTCAGGTCTTGCTTGAACAATATACAATTCACCATCATTGCCATCCTTCGCCCATTCTATATCCATAGGCATCATGTAGTGATTTTCGATGCGAATTGCCATGTTTGCTAGACTCTTACACTCTTCTGAACTCAGAACCCATTTTCGGCGCTCTGCAAATGGTATGTCTTCGATTGTAGTGGCGCGAATTCCATCACTAGCATAGATCATTCTCTGTTCCTTACTGCCAAGATGTCTGTGGACAATAGCAAATTTATCTTTCAATAGTCCTTCTTTCCAGACGGTGTAAGTGTCAGGTGAAACTGTTCCTTGGACTATTAGTTCCCCTAGTCCGTATGATGCTGCGATATGTACAACTCCATCATGCCCTGAATCTGGATCAATGGTGAACATAACTCCCGAACAAGATAAATCAGAGCGGACCATTTTCATTATTACTACACAAAGTGGGCTTGCTAGGGGGTCCATTCCTCTGTCGAGTTGGTAACAGATGGCGCGCTCTGTAAACTGGCTCGCTACACATTTGCGCCAGTGGTGAATTACATTGTTCTCTCCATGGATATTGAGGAATGATTCATACTGACCTGCGAACGATGCATCTTCCGAATCCTCTGTCGTTGCAGATGATCTCACCGCAACATCGGTTCCTTTTCCATATTGTTCACATAATTGTCGATATGCGAGTCCTATTGAATTCGCGATGTTTTCAGGAACCTGTGTTTCTAACACTAAAGCCCGAGCTAATTCTGCTCTTCCATGCATTTCTAAGGAATTACTCTGTGATGCCCCCTCAATACATATTTTCAGAGCCTTTGAAAGATTTGGTTGAATTATTGCTAATTCTCTAATATTCTCCAGTCCGTCAATTTCTATCACTTGATCCCAAGTACCTGAAGGCATCTCAGTTTCTACAAATTCTCGGTAACTATCTGATGTCGTACAGAATCCATTTGGAACATTTACTCCACTAGTTCTCAAACTTCTATACATTTCACCTAGGGAGGCACCTTTGCCTCCTACAGAAAGTGCATCATTTCGTCCGACTTCATCAAACCAAAGAACATTCGAGTCAACCCCCATGATTCCAAATCCCCCGCCGCCCTTAGTCGACGAACAATAGCAAAAGCCGGCACCAAATAATAGTTGAGGATGACAAAGAAATTTTGATTGTTTTTTTATTAGCCTAACATGTTTGGTTTATACATAAGGCGAGCCGCTTGTAATTGTCATTCAATCTCTTTTTTTTCATAATTGAGAATATACTTGTAATGGCATTCCACCATAATGAGAATAAGAGAGGTTGAAGACCTATTCGTGTGCGCCAGTAATTATGAGACGTAGGATGGTAGCTATGGCGCTTGTCGTTTTGATGCTCTCACCATTAGCAGGAAGTCTCTCTGCACCAACTAATCATTTCCTCGATTCTGATAATTTACAATTTATTGAAGAGGGCCAGACAATAGAAATCCCCCATCAAGCCGAAATTTGGTGGGATGAAGATATTGAGTGGTGGGATATTACTACATTAGATATGGATAGAAATGGCATTCATGATTCTTTACAAAATGCAATCGGTCAGGTGAATGTAGGAGTCTCATACGACCATGTAGTGACCGAGGAAGACCGTGAACTTCTGAAATCGCTTGGTTTTGTGATAAATGTCGAATTACCAGTGGTTAATGCTCTATTACTCGGCGACATTGATTCCAGCCAGATTTGGCAATTAACTGAGATTGATGGAGTAGTTATGGTTGAGAGGTACGGTTCCCTAGTCTTCTATGGTGATGTTCAGACTCCAACTGTCAAAGCCCGTAATTCGACTGAATATCCAATTGGTGCTTGGGACTTGGGGATTTCTGGTGATGGGGTAAACATTGCAATGGTCGACACTGGGGTCGACAATGAACATCCTGGTTTGAACCAGAAGTTCATTGCAGGATATGATGCTGTTTGCTACATGCATTCTGACCCACAGTGTGTGCTCGCAGGTGGTCGTCAAGACGATGGCTCGTTTGACCCCGATGATGGTAACCAACACGGCACTGCTTGTATGGGGATGGCTAGTTCGACCGGACTAGAATCAGATGGTACTCAATCAGAGTTTTATGGTTCAGCCCCCAATGCTTCCTTGATTGATGTTAGAATCGGCACCGATGTGGGTGCAGGCCCCTTTGAGAACTACTTGTTAGAGCAGGAGTTCTATGAATCTGCAATGAATGGACTCCAATGGATTATTGACCACAGAGATGATGCATGGCCTGGAGCAGATGAAAGCAACTATGGGATTGACATAATCTCACTTTCTTGGGGAATAACAAGTCATGAGAATGGAGGTTCTGATGGTTCTGATATGCATAGCCGAATCCTTGACGAAGCCATGGAATTAGGAGTCACTGTTTCTAATGCCGCAGGTAACGACGGCCCAGACAATGATGGATTTTCTGGAATGAGTGCCTCATCACTTTCCATTACAGTTGCTGCGACCGACGACCAAAACACGGTTAACAGAACAGACGACACTGTTGCAGGTTATTCATCTCGTGGACCTCGTAAAGATAACGGAGATGGAAACCCCGTCAACGAGTTGGTCCCAGAGATAAGTGCACCTGGTTCCAACATCATTCAAGCAGAAGGTTGTGTGTCTAGCGGAGGTTGCAGTAATTTCCTAGGAGGAGATGCGTCTCAAAATACCTACACAGGGCGAGGTAGCGGAACCTCATATGCAACCCCGTCAGTTAGTGGTGTCATTGCACTAATTATGGAGGCAAATGAGAATCTCACTCCCTTACAAATCAAAGAGGTTCTCAAACAGACAGCGGAACGACGTGGAGAACCTAGTGCAACAGACGTGGATCCGTATTGGAATCGCGACTTTGGTTATGGTATGGTAGATGCACTCGCAGCAGTTGAACTTGCTATTCACCTCAGAGAATCTGGTCAGACCTTGACAATTGATCCGAGCCTCCAAAATCACTTACTCTCAGTTTCGACAAATTCCAGCATCAATATCACTGGCCATTCATGGGGGCAAAGTGGTTCAATTGATAGGGTGGAGTACAGGATTGATGGTGGCTCTTGGCAAGAGGTGACATACTCTGTTGTACCAAGTGATGTAGGCGCCCTGACTCCATTCGAATGGCATATACTTCTCAATCCAAAGTCTCTAAGCAGTGCCTCACACAAAATCGAAGTCCATGCAGTTTCTGGTGAATCCTCTTCATTACCTGTTTTTGCAAATGTGGTAGGAACAGAAGGGGGTGAATCCGCTTCAGGAATTCCTGCAATTGCGATAGGATTCGTCGCCCTAGTTGCTCTAACTTGGGTGTCTTCACTAGTATTGATTCGATTCCGCTCAGACGATGAGATTGATGACATGATTTCTAACATTAAAAATCGGAATCAGATTGATGAAGTTGTTGAAGCAGAATTAATTGAATAATCTGCATTTTTTAACTGTGAAAGCAGAATCTGAAGGTATCGAAGGCGTGACTTAAAATGCCTAGTCAGGCGTCCGAAGGTCATGGTGCGTTTTTCGGACAGAGCAAAAAGCATCCAACCTACGGGTGTGCGCCGCATGTTCGACATGGCAGGTGATGATGCGGTTCAGTTTGGTCTAGGCGAACCGGACTTCCAACCTCCTGAAATTGCTATCAAGGCGTTCACTAAAGCTATGGAAGAGGGGAAGAACAAGTACACAACTACTGCAGGACTCCCGGCTCTTAGAAAGAAAATAGCAGAGACTTGGCATCATTTATCTCCATCACTCAATGAATCTAATGTCTGCATGACTATGAGTGGAACTAATGCACTATTGGATGTTTTCTTAGCACTACTTAATCCAGGGGACGAAATACTACTTCCTGAACCATATTTCCCCCTATATCCTACTGACGCAGTGATTTGTGGCGGTTCTCCAATCCTTTACCCCTGCCGTTTCCAGAATGGTTTTGTTCCTTCAATCGAGGATTTGGAGAACCTTGTTAATGAAAATACAGTAGCTATCTTGTACAATTTTCCAAGCAATCCTACTGGAGGCAATGTCACACCGGAACAGCGAGATGAACTTGTTGATTTTGCTCGTGATAATGATCTCTGGATTGTTACTGATGAGGTATACGATAGAATTGTTTACGATGCAGAACATGTGTCATTCCTAGGCGCTGGATATGACAAGGTAATCATGATTAATTCATTTTCGAAAACCTTTGCAATGACTGGATGGAGAATTGGATATATCCTTTCCGAAAATGATGAAGCAATGGGCCATATCACAAAAATGCAGTATTATGTCACAGCATGTAGTAATGATGCAATGCAGTATGCAGTCCTTGAAGCGATGGAGAATGCCTCAGATTATCCGTCTCAGATGTGTGATGAATTCAAGGCACGTCGTGACTTGATTTGTGATAGATTGAATGCAATGCCTGGAGTTTCTTGTCATATCCCTACGGGGGCATTTTACGTATTCCCTAAGGTCGAGGTACCTGGCATGAATAGTGAAGAAATTGCCATGGCTCTACTAAATGGAGGTGTTCTTTGTAGCCCAGGTTCTGCCTTTGGTGATGCTGGTGAGGGGCACCTTCGCTTCGCTTACACTATAGGTCGTGAGGATATATCACGGGGTATGGATAGAGTAGAGAAGGTACTTGCAAATCTACGCAGCGATTGAGGTGGAGGATTGGCTGATACGGTACTTATTGACGCTGTGGGATTCTTATTCTGTTTGATTCTATTTTCATTTATTTCAAAGAGAATCAAATTACCATATGTTGGATTAATTATTATTCCAGCAGCAATTTCCCTGTACACAATAGGGCCTGAACCCTTTCTCTTTGGTATATTTTTAGCAACAGGTTGGCATCTATTGTCAGTAGGGGTAGCCCTAATTTTCCCAGTTGATGATTTGTAATCTAATCATCGAACAAATTGAATGGTAAATCAATCATCCGATTTCGCTCTTCATTTTCTTCGTTATCAGACTCATCTTGTTCCAAACCTTCTCTGTTAGTAGTGCGTTTCCAAGGAGCAAACCCTGCGAGTGGATCTGATTTTTCTTCCACTTCCTCCTGCTGATTTTTTTCTTCTAGTGATTTCTGATTTAGGAGCTCAAGTTTTTCTTCTTGGTCTCTCATCCATTCAGGCATATCATGAGCACCACCAAGTACTGATATGGTAGTAAATACCGCCACCGGAAGTACTGATATTGCAACAAGGAAATCAATAATTGCAGCCTCAGGTATGCTTTCTTCAGGCATAATTGAGTTAAGCAGAACAGCTTCAAGTTGAACGGTGTGCCAAGCGGTGTAATCTACCCCTAACCATTGTAGCCCGAATCCAAGGCTCACTCTAGCAAAGAACCAGAATATTATGATGGGAAGAATCCAAGAAAATTTCGATATCCGCGCTAAGATTCGTCTCAACCATGCTGCAATCCCAATTAACTGTATAGAGTATATGGGTTGGATTCGAAGTCCAATCCATAACGCAACAAAATAGCCTGCCATTCCTAATTCAAAGGCACGTTCAGGTTCAACATATTTTGAAGGAATACCTTCCATAATGGCTAATGGTATTGCGATTAAGGCAACTTGAATAGGTACCGCTAGGATTTGTAAGCCTCCATGGATTGACAGAAGGTCAAAATCTTCAGTACGTCCATTAACGATTCTAGCCATTTTCCCATAAGGGCTACTATGTAGGTCCAAACGAGCCCTATCTACGAGTTCCGATGCATTACCTGTTTTTCTCAAACCAAGTACGGCCATCCAACCTCCTCGATTAGCCACACTTGTTGGCCTGTAACCTCCTGCAACCAAGGCCAAAATTAGAGATAGGAATCCATAGACAAGACCCGCAATAATAATCCAATCTAGTGAGGCGAGATCAAGGTTAAAAGTTAGGTTGTCATCAACTCTATCTATTCTCAATAGATAAGTCAGAGAGAATCCAACAATAGGGGCTACTGTGACCTGTCCTAGAACAATTGTCAGTAAAACAATCCTAGGCAAAATCGCCCTCCGTCTTCTTGCCATTGTCTCATCGCGTCTCAAATCTAACATAAGCCCTTCATTGCTTAATCAGTCAGTTGTTACGGTTAGAAGATGGAATAGTATCATGCCAAATCGATTTCAATCCCGCCCGAAGGGCGGCACACGTACGTGGCGAACCTTCATACACATATTCAATTCGCAAAACCTGTTGTCGATGCGTAGCATATCACCTCTTACTCTGTTTGTCATTCTGATATTGACGAGTTTGTCACCATTGGCGATGCACTCTTCTCTAGACCAATCTGAAATGTCGAGAGATGCATCACCTAGGGACTTGATTGATTTCGAAGTTTCCGGTATCGAGATCGGAAATGGCTCCCTCGATGCGAGAGAATGGATTAACTCAGATGGTAGCGTTACTGAATATGTACTCCGAGATGAATTGATTCAAATTAATGTTACATTTACTCAAGCGGGGACATCCAGTCAACCCTCTGCAGCTAATGGTAAGTTGGAGATTTGGCATCCAGTAGGACACAAAGTAATCGAATGGTCAGTGAATATGACCCTCTCTGGCCTACAATCATACCGTGCTGAGTTCTATTGGACACCTAACGCTGCACATAGCCAGTTAGATGACAATGGCCATCTAGTCGGAGGTATAATTCTTCGAGGAGTGATTGATGGGGGCCTAGCGGATGATAATCCCGATAATGACAACTTAGACCGAGAGATGCCTGTTGCAATTTGGAACGACCATATGGAGAATGGGTTATGCGGGGATGTTGATGGTGACAATGTTGTTGATTGCCCCAACCAACTAAGTTATGGTAACCCTATGTGGGTATCAGCAGGGTATGATGATGATGGTTCACTTTCCGATTACCCCGATTCCTACGGTCATTGGAGAATGGATAATACTTCCAGTGAAATCGGCGAACGTCATTGGCGAATTTCGAGACCAGATGCAGAATATGCTAGCAACAGGCATGATCTCCTTTGGTGGGGTTGGCTGACTCCATTCGATACCTGTGATGATACTGGTCACGGCTTCGGTTATGGAACTCTGGATAACACTGTATCTGCACTTTACGCAAATAATTTCTGTAGAATTAAAATGCGTGGTTTTGACTATATTTCTCTTCAGATGGTAACCAATGCTTGGGGTTCGATGGGCGCTGGAGATCAGATTCGAATGGAAGCTAATAGCGCTAATGCTGAATACTTTAACTACACATCTCAGCAACTTTCTACATCTGGTGATTGGAGCCAGTTAGTTTGGAATATGACTGATGTTCATCCTAGTGGAGATTATACTCTAGCATTCCGATTTGACTCCGACAGTTCTTATGCATCTGAAGGTATTCATATTGATGGTTTCATCATGTTTGGGATTCAGAGAATCCCTGAGTACACTCTTGATGTTGAATGTGATGATCCACTTCCTAATGCTTACATTGTAATCCCAGCAGATCCGAGACCCCCTTCCCTATACTGCAACATTCACAACAATGGTTATGTTGACATCACTCTAAGACTCTACACCGAGGTTTCTAACAAATCATGGATGTATGGTGGCCCTCTCCGTATTGATTCCAATCATCCTTCAGATCACGATAACAATGTCGTATCTAAGACAATAAAAGCCTTAGAATCCATGGACACATGGTTCAATCTAACTATCCCAGATGGAGCAACGGTTCAGGAACTTGCTTGGTATGTCCACATTGGTGATGGAATAACAAACTTCACCAAACACACTATGGAATTTCCAGTTGATGTTACTGCATCTTATTCGGCATATCTTACTCAGAAGACATTACAGAATCCTGCAGTTACTCTGTTACCTGCAACTAGCGGATCAGTAGTCATGACTCTGAAAAATACAGGAAACCAAGTCGCTACATGGAATCTAGGAGCTACTTTTGCAGACAATAGGTGGGGTGCTTCAAATCTCAAATGGTTCAACGAAACCGGAGTTGAGGTTACCAGTATTGAGATGCGAATCAATGACAAATTCGAATTAAATGCCCAACTTACTGCCCCTGACCAAATCACACCAGGGACATATGCCGTTACTTTACTTGCTAGTGGCCGAGCACCTGCAAACTTCCAAACTGAATGGACAATTCATGTTGAAGTTCCAATTGATCATCAATTGTCCTTAGTTCCTGAAATCCGCGAGATGCTTGCTCCTGCTGATAGTGCATTAAGATGGATCGAGATTCAAATGGTTAACGATGGTAATGCTGAGGAGGCATTCGACCTCTCACTGTCTGCTGATTGGAGACTCGGTTTGTATCTAAATGCGGAACAGACTTTGGGAATTGATCCATTCGGTGGGGACACCAGTATCCTTTTGATGTTCCCAATGCCATATGGTATTGAGAATGAAACATATCAGATATGGGTCCACGCTACAAGTCAGATTGACCCTTCTTATCAGCGCAGTGTGCAACTTCTTCTCACAGTACCTGAGACCTATTTGGTCGAAGTTCCCGATCTTGACTTGACTGAGGAAGTATATCGAGGTGGAGATGATCCTCGAACCTTGCGTTGGGAGATTTGGAATAACGGGAACACAGAAGACAGATTCGATATTTCTTTTGAGACGAGTCATTCAGATATCACAGTTTCAGCCGAAGGTTTGACTAATGGGAAAACTGTATGGATAGGGCCCGGTTCTTCACTGAATTTGACAGTTAGTTACGCCTTTGGTGTAGAGGCCGATGGGGACCGAATCGTCACAATGTCAGCTGAAAGTCAGAAGGCTGCTACATTGGATCAGACCTCTAGTGATAGTGGAGAGGCGATTTTCAAAGTGGGACGTGTCGGGTGGATTTCTGTTACTCCTCCAATTGGTATCCTTGAGGTCAATGAGAAAGGAACCTATGACCTAACCTTCACCGTCAGCAATGCACATTCAACATCTGAACAACTTATGCGAGCAGATGTTGATCGAACAACTGAACCAGAACTCTTCTTCAACGTGGTTGATGTTCGTGTAGAAAAGGACGACCGTGATTTTGTTCTAGGACCAGGAGATAGTAGAACCATTGTTATTGAATTAGATGTCAACCAAGAAAATCTGGATAACCTTGCTAACAATACAATGGATTTCTATGTGATTCTAGCAGTGGATTCTGACATTGACAAGGTGTCTGCTTCTGCAAATGTCCGATTAATTAAGACCGTCCAAGAGGTGGAGGGTACCGATGCAGGATTCATAGCTAAGTTGATGGCAAATGTTGTATTTGTCATCGCTGGTTTAATTGCAATTGGCTTTGTTTCAGTACTTACTTTCAGAGTGATTAAGGATGCCCGCGCTCCTCTTGAAGAATATTCGAGTCTCGATGATTACTCACCAAGTGTGAGTGGTTTCGGTGGAGATTCTGCGATTCCAGCAGCACCTTCACTTCCGGCTGCCGACGAAGTCGCCAATTCCATGTATGGCGGTTCTAAGGAAATCTTCGAAACGGCAGTTGCAGATATGCCTCCCCCGCCACTCCCCGAGCCAGAGATGCCAGAGCCAGAGATGCCAGAGCCAGAGAGGCCAGAGCCAGAGATGCCGGAACCTGAAATCATTGAGGAAGTATCAGAAGTTGAGCCAGATGTAGAGACCCCGGCTACAGACTCTCAAACAGAATTGCCCCCTGGTACTCCTCCTATTCCCGAAGAAGGTCTGCCACCAGGGTGGACTATGGAGCAGTGGGCGTATTATGGTCAGAAGTGGCTCGATCAAAACAAAGGCGAGTGAGCCTAAAACTGCATCCTAAGCCTGATTCATCTTCGCGTATACGTGTGCGAGGCCTTATGACCCCCTCTTGGGTCGCCGGGATGCTAGAATCTGGAGCGTGATTTCCGATGTACAACGGTCAACAACCCATATTTATCCTAAAAGAGGGTACTACGAGAACTAGTGGAAAGACCGCTCAGAGCAATAATATTGCAGCCGCCAAGGCCGTTGCAGATGCCGTTCGCAGCACCTTAGGTCCCAAAGGAATGGACAAGATGCTAGTTGATTCAATGGGGGATGTTGTGATTACCAATGATGGTGCTACAATCCTCAAAGAAATGGACATTGAACATCCTGCAGCCAAGATGATTATCGAAATTGCAAAGACTCAGGAACAACACTGCTTTGATGGAACTACTAGCGCGGTAGTCATTGCTGGAGAATTACTCAAGCGTAGTGAGGACTTAGTTGAGCAAAATGTCCATCCTACCGTTATTTGTGAAGGATTTAGATTAGCAACTGACAAGGCTGCTGAGCTAATCGACTCACATGCAGTTAATGTCGATGAGATGATGCTAGAAGAGGTTGCTAAGACTGCTCTTACTGGCAAAAGTGCAGGAGCCGTCAAAGAGTTCCTTGCTGACATCAGCGTTCGTGCAGTTCTTGCTGTAGCTCAGAAAAATGGGGATGAAATTGTTGTCGATTTAGATGACATCAAAATCGAGAAGAAGCAAGGAGGTTCAATCAAAGATAGTACTCTTGTTGATGGAATTATTCTTGACAAAGAAAGAGTACACTCCGGAATGCCCCGTAGTGTTTCAGATGCTAAGGTTGCATTGATTAATTCCCCAATTGAAGTTAAGAAAACAGAGGTTGATGCTAAGATCCAGATTACTGATCCGAATATGTTGGCTCAGTTCCTTGATGAAGAAGAATCCTACCTCAAAGGACTGGTTGAGAAAATTCAGTCGGCCGGTGCCAATGTTGTAATCTGTCAGAAGGGAATTGATGACTTGGCACAACATTACATGGCAAAGTCAGGTTTGTTTGCAATTAGGCGAGCGAAGAAGAGTGATATGGAGGCTCTTTCGAAGGCAACCAGTGGCAACATAGTCACCAATATTGATGACCTTTCTGAAGCAGATCTTGGAAATGCTGCCACAGTCGAAGAGAGAAAGATTGGCGATTCTGACATGGTTTTCATTACAGGATGTCCCGAAGCAAAAAGCGTCAGCGTACTACTCCGTGGTGGTACTGAGCATGTCGTCGATGAGATTCGGCGTGCCTTCGATGATGCTGTTGGTGTAGTAGCCGTAGCTCATGAAGATGGAGCGGTTCTTACTGGAGGTGGTTCTGTTTTGGCAGCAATTAGTAGAGATTTGCGTAGTTATGCTGAAGGAATCGGTGGCCGCGAACAAATGGCCATTGAGGCATTTGCAGGAGCCCTTGAAGTAATCCCTCGCACTCTAGCAGAAAACGCAGGACTTGATCCAGTCAATACAATCATCGACCTCAGAAAGGCTCACTCTGAGGGACATTCTACTCATGGTGTGAATGTCTATGATGGAGGGGTAGTCGATATGGCAAAGAGCAAGGTCTTCGAACCTAGTAGAGTAGTTGAGCAGGCAATTCAATCCGCTTCTGAGACTGCAGTTATGATTCTAAGAATTGATGATGTCATCTCAAGTAAGGGAGGAACTGGTATGGACGCTGGTGACTTCGATGGCTTCGACATGTAGGGTCTAATACGACCGTAGGTCGTACACCTTGACTACATCAAGTTCAAGAATCGGTTTCAGTTGGGCGGTTCACCCGCAAGGGTCGAGCTGGTGAAATGTCCATTGTCAGCGTTTACATCGAAGAGGGTTGTATTACCTGTGATGCTTGTGAAGAAACCTTACCTGAGGTATTCGAAGTTACGGATGATACCTGCTTCATTAAGGCCGATTCTAGAGTAGATGGTGGCTTTGATCGCAACGAATCTCAAAGTGCTTTGAAGCAGAACATTACTTCTCAATTTGAGGATGACATTCTCGATGCCGCTGATGCCTGCCCTGTCGATGTCATAATCCTTGTAGAAGGTGGCGCCGAACCAACTCCTGTAGAAGAAGAGACACCTGTGGCCGAAACTGAGGAAGTCGTAGCCGAACCTGTGGAAATTGCAGGAGATGACTTGGGTGAACTACTAAGTGCGGGCGATAGAAGTCTCGCAATTCTGTTTGGTTCACAATCAGGAAACTCAGAAGGAGTTGCTGCTAAGATTGCCAAACAGGCTGCCAACTATGGTTTGGAAGGTACAGTTCATGATATGGATGGTTTTGATTTATCCTCGCTTTCATCGATGAAGCGAGTCCTCATTGTGTGCTCGACATGGGGCGAAGGTGAGATGCCGGATAATGCAGAAGAGCTCTGGAATGAAGCACAGAAAGGCGCAGCAGGTATGCTGAGCGGAGTGCACTTTTCTGTTTGTGCACTTGGAGATTCAAGTTACGAATTTTACTGTGAATCTGGAAAGGATTGGGACGAACAATTTGAGAAACTTGGTGCAACTCGACTTATCGATCGCGTTGATTGTGACGTTGACTATGATTCTCCTGCATCTGAATGGGCAGTTAATTCTCTTGCAACAATGGCCGCCGTAGATGGTACCGGTGTCTTCCATGGAGATATGGTTGAAGCAATCATGGCTCACGCTGCCGGTGATGTCAGTGGCGCAGAGGGCGAAGATGGATTTACTGTCCCGAATCTACTTAGTGAATCGATTCCTGCTGAGATTTCTATATTCCGATACGACCCAGAAAGCGCATCAACAGGTGCAGACACTTGGGTCTGTTCACTACCCGGTCATATGAGTATGCTAGAAGTTCTTCGAATGCTAAAGAGCACTCATGATGGCAGTTTGTCATTTAGAGATGGAACAACTAATGACCCTACAACAGCAATCTGTGTTAATGGCCGCCTTATTCTTCCTGGAACTGTCCGAATTGACTCTGTTGCTCCAATGAGAGATGGCACACTGCGTCTTCGAATAGACCCTCTCCCTGGATTTGACGTAATCAGGGACCTTGTTGTAGACCATTGGTCTCTAGAGCGCAAAAGAGAGTCATCCAAGCCTTGGATGGTTGCTGCAACCCGACAGGGCGCTGCAACTCCACAGGGCGCAATTGGAATTATGGACACCAATACTGCTAGTTCCTTGCATTCCGTTACTGATTTCTGTAGTGCCCCACTACTTCATGCGTCTTCTGATGCTGTACCTCATGCGAATGGATATCTCGGCCCATCTGTTTTGTCTAGTATATGGGCAAGGCGCAATGATCCGCGCTCATCTCTAGGTTCAATTTCTTCTATGGATGCAACCCTCAGTTCTTCAAACGGAATTAAGGCCGAGACTGATTTCACTAGCATTCGCCGACAAAATCCATCTGCAGCAATTATTTCAGATGCATTACTTGATGCGAAAACCCATGTCCTCGAAGGAGACGGTTACAATGGTAGGCACGGTAAGCACGTTTGGTGGTACACCTGGACTTTGAAGAGTAGTGGGAAGGTGAATGATACTGTTCTTTACAGACAGGTCTTAGGTCCAATCGGACTTCTTGGCAACTTGACTTCTGGAGTCACCGCTAGAATGGTTACTGGCTTCACACGAACTGGAGGAGATATGTTCTATGACATGCTTGCATTGGTAGCACCTCCGGCTGGTGTTGGAAAGATGCCCCGCCAATTCAATTCATCAGTTGACAATCACCACGAGGTTGTGGCTATATTCAACGAATTAGATGGGAGATTCTGAGGTGTAATTATGGCTAAATATGCTTATCATCCAGGAAATGTAGCTCACAGTAGTGCTCCAGAGGTTGCCACTACAATGGAATCTTTGGCTCATACTCTCAAAATCACTCTTGTTCCTTTGAATGGTGCGACTAGTTGTGGTGCAGGTATTGTCCGTCAGGCTAACAGACGTTTACAGTTGACTCTCAATGCTCGAACCTTTGCAATGGCAGAGTCCCTAGGGCTTGACATCATGACTCCATGTGCTACTACTGCTGGAAATTTGAATGAAGATTTAGCTACTTTGAAGAGTGATCAAATTCTAATGAAAGAGATTAACGATACGCTCACCAAAACTTGTGGTTTGACATTTTCTGGAGACGTTTCCGTACATCACCTCCTTCATGTCATAGTCGATGAGATTGGTATTGACGTATTGGAAAAGAAAATTGTCAACCTCATCGATTTCGCCGTTGCTGGTTATTATGGTCCAAATATGCAGCAAGAGGGTATGTGTGGCGGTGACGATGTCTTTGACCCTAATTACCTAGAACAAGTCATCTCCGCTCTTGGTGGAACTCCAATTATGTGGGAGGCCCGCACTCAAAGTGTAGGTGTGCCCGGACTATTATCCGAGGAACCTACTGTGATGAAGCAGGCCGCAGAAGCTCTTTCTGAAGCCAAGGCCGAAGGTGCAGAATTGATTGTTAGTGCCTGTAACCTTTCTCATGCAGTTCTCGATATATACCAAGGGAAGGCCGGTAGAAATACAGGTCTAGCCACTAATATCCCGGTTATCCACCTCTGTGAGATGCTATCATTCGCACTCGGATGTCACAATGACAGATTAGCCATGCTTCGAACCCGCGTTGCGGTCATCGGTGACTGATTCTTTCACCCGAGCGGAACGTTCTCCAAATTTCCCTTACTTGGGTTTCAGAAATCCCTTCGGTTTGTCGCAATTCTTCTTCGTCCGCCCAAACCAGTCCGGCTATCGTGCCGAATCTATCAAGAAGATGTGTTGCAAGATTTTCATCAACACTTGGTATGGAAATTAGAAGGTCCCTTGCAGCGACTCTTTCACTCCCTCTGTCTCGTAATTCCTTAGCTCCAGCTGCTGCTTGCATAACTGGGTCTGTCCACAATTCAGGTCTACCTGATTCCAAACGTTCGCGAGCATTCGAACTTAATCCATCCAACATAGATTCTTCTCTTCTTGAGGCCACGACGAGGAATCTAGCAGTTTCAGTACCATCCTTTGTTGTTACAACTGGAATGCCGAAGTCAAGAGATAGAGTTGTTAGAGCACCCATTAATGCGTGAGGGTGAACCCTTGTAGATCTGAACAACCCCTCTCCTTCGATAAGAATTAGAGAACGAGGTGCCGCTCCAACAATTCTTGAAGCCTGCTCAAGGAGTCTACCATCAACCAATGAATCCACAAAGTCACGTACAGTCTTCCGCTCGACTAGAATTCTTTCACCGATACGGAAATCACCAGTAAGCAAACGGTCTATTTTCACATCTGCCCCCATCGCCTTTAATCGGGCCACTACGGCGCTGTTTAGTTCTCTATCATCAGCAGTAATTGTTGCCCCTGGGACATCAGGAAGTGTGGATTCATCTAGTTCAGTTAAATTCTGTGTAATTGAAAGCGTTGACTCAGAAACATTGGTTTTCGTTTCGATTTCGGGTTCTTCAAAATCTTTTGATTCCGCTGTCCTTTTCGAGTCCGCGAAAAGTTCGAGCCCAGTCTGCCCCCTAGGTCTGAATGTAGAAGGTGGTAATTTTGGGATTACTCCTGCCTCTGTTTTTTCTTCTACAATTTCTTCAGCTGCTAGTTCAGGCCGGTGTATTTCTCGAATTTCTTTGACAAATTCAACCGCAGAACAAACGCCCCCTTCTCTTTCTACAACAAATGCATCCAAATTGGATAGATCGTGATGGGTTCTTCGAGTCAACTTCCGGCGAACTTTCGAAACCGACCTATGCATATATTCCTCTCTTCTGAGAGCTGCGGCACGTGCTCCTTCGTCTCTAGTGTCTTCTGCGATTAAAACTACAACATCTCCATCCCGGTGTCGACCGGTTCGTCCTCTACGCTGGATATTGCGGATTTCACTTGAGACTGGTTCGTAGAAGATAACTAAGTCAGCAGCAGGAATGTCTAGTCCTTCCTCACCTACGCTTGTAGCAATTAGGACATTTCCTTCTCCATTACGGAATTTCTCAATTCTCTCAACTTGTTGCTTTGGAGTTAGACCTTTGGCCGAACCTCTTTTACTCTGTCCTATGAATTGGATTGGGTTCACTCCCTTTAGTCCATCAAGGACTTTTTCTAGAGCCCCTACTGTATCACGATAAGTAGCGAAAACAATGATGCGGGATTCTGAATTTCGACGCAATCTTTCACGCACTAAACGGCGTACTGCGCTAACTTTTGTATGTACTTCGGACATTTCATCTAGGCTCTTTCTTAGACTTTGTATTCGTGGGTCTCTGAGTAGATTGCGAGTATTCTTTTTCCCTGATCCATCTCCTATTTCCTTACGATCAAGAAATTCTTTAGCCGCCGCAATTCCTTGACATAGCAGGTGGTTGATTAGGTGATGTAGACTCATTGCAAGAGCTATCTGACTCATTGAAGAGTATGCACTTGCTTCACCCCGATTTATTGCCATATTCGCTCTATCCATGGCATTAGCCAATCCTGAATGAGTAACCGGTCCACTCATTACATATCTACCAAGTCTTCTTTCTCTGTCGACTATACCTTCCTGCCATCGTACAAACGGCTCGGCCAATTCACGGATTTCGATAGGTACTCTAACTCTCAATTCTTCAATATCTAAAGAGGCTAGATGTTCAGATAACATTGGTTCTGTAGATGAACGAATATGAATTCTCTCAACTGCTAATCGTTTACAAATTTCATCTACTTTGTCAAAGCTAGAACCAGGGCTAGCGGTCATTCCTAGAATGAGTGGCTTGCTAGCCAAACTCAAGTATAGGTCTGCGACTTGCGCCTCTCCTCTTTCACCCGTAGTGTGGTGTGCTTCATCAACAACTAGAATGCAACAATCACGCAGATCTAAGACACCTCTATTGACATCGTTGCGAACGACTTGCGGAGTTGAGACAATTAGACGGCTTGAACCCCAAAGTGATTGTCGTTTTTCAACAGATACAGCGCCACTCATTGAAAGCGGTTCAATTTCAGAACCAGCAAAAACGCGCCCAAAGTCATCCATGTGTTGTTTCACCAAGGCCACAGTAGGTGCCAGCATCAATGCCCAGCCCTCTGAATCGCGGAGCATTTCAGCGATTGCCATCCAAGCAACAGCAGTCTTACCAGCTGCAGTTGGGAGAACAAGTAGAGAAGAGCCAGATAGAGCCTCATCGACGGCTTCTAATTGATACGCTCGAGCCTCAATAAGCCCATTTTCGAGGTACTCATGTCGAAGAATGGCCTTCATGGACACTGAGGTACATAGTCAGGGTTCTAAATCGTTGCACTGCCCCGCCTCTTCAGTTACACCCCATAGGGGTGCAAATCCACCTTGCCCGATTCGTTCATATAGGGTATGGAGGTCGCAAGCCTCGCTCACTACGTGAGGTACCAGACACCATAGGGCTCTGTTAAACAACCCAGAACACTGAACCCAATCGGGAACAGGCGTTCGGTGTCACGGTTCCTCCCTAACGTGGAGGGCCCGGTTCGAATCCGCTTTGGCGGCAAACTAACCGGTAAATTACTGGAGGACAAGCAAATGGCCGATCGACACAACCCCCGCCGAGGTAGCATGGGCTTTAGCCCTCGAAAGAGGGCTGTACGACCGTATGGAAGAATTACATCGTGGCCTGAGACTGAATCTTCTGAAATCAGAGTTCAGGGTTTTGCTGGATGGAAAGCCGGAATGACTCATGTCCTCATGGTTGATACTAATCCATACTCCACTTCAGCCGGCCAGGAAGTCAGAAAGGCTGCTACTGTTGTTGAAGTCCCTCCAATGAAGGTCTTGGCTGTACGTGGTTATCACATGACTCCTTACGGTATGCAAACTGTAGGAGAAGTCTGGGCAGAAACCACAGCTTCTCCTGATGGTCTAATGCCTCGCTTCGCTAACCAAACTCGTGGAGAGAGGGATGCTGAAGAAGGTCGCAAGCCGGCTATGCGAGGTGGTCGAATACCTCGCCGAGATGGCGAAGTTAATTCAGAAGCATTTGAAGCATTATCTAACTCCAATCTTTGTGAAGTACGTCTAATCGTCTCCACTCAACCAACTCTCGTAAAGAGCGTTCCTTCCAAGACTCCTGAGATCATGGAAGTAGGACTTGTCGGTGGCGATAATTCTGCTAAACTAGAATGGGCAAAGGAACGCCTTGGCGGAGATATTGGTGTAGACGACGTCTACCAATCTGGTCAGGAAATTGACGTTGTTGGAATTACTAAGGGCAAGGGCTGGCAAGGTGTTATCAAGCGATTCGGTGTCAAGTTGCTATCTCACAAAAACAGCAAGCGTCGCCGACAAATAGGAAACATGGGTGACTTCGGAACAGGCTATGTCAGGAAGACTATTCGTCAAGCAGGTCAAATGGGATACCACCAGCGAACAGAACTCAACAAGCGTGTCCTTCGTATATCAAATTCAGAGGAGTCAGATGTAACTCCAGCAGGAGGCTTCCTTCACTATGGTGAAGTCTCCAATCCTTACATGATTATCCAAGGTAGCCTACCGGGTCCAGCCAAGCGCCTTCTGCGCTTCAGAGACGCGGTTCGCCCTAAGTCTAGTACTCATGAGGTTCAGTTGACCTACGTCAGTACCTCGAGTAAGCAGGGAGTGTGATTAAATGAAGACAAAGTCCTACAATTTGGTCAACACAGTAGAACAAGAAGAGATGGACGCAGGTCTTCTCGCCGAGTACTACACTGTAGCCATCAAAGATGGTAAGGCAGTTACCCTTCCTGATGTATTCGATTCAGAGGTTAGAGAGGATCTAATCCGCCGAGCAGTTCTTGCATCTCGCGCCAACCGCCGCCAGGCATATGGTCATCGAGAACACGATGGTAAGCGAGCCCCCCAACCTGGAATGAAACATTCAGTTGAATGGTGGGGTAAGGGTCGAGGTGTATCTCGAATTATGCGTAAGACTGGTCAGCGTACCGGTGCTCAAAACCCTCACACACGAGGTGGTCGTCGAGCTCACGGCCCTATGGTTGCCAAGGACTGGTCACAGAAGATTAACAGTAAGGAAAACTCCCTTGCTCGTAATTCTGCTATTGCCGCTACTGCCGATTCAGAAATTGTCGCAGCCCGCGGTCATCGATTTGACGAAAATCTACGATTCCCAATTATCATTGATGGATATATCGAGTCTCGCGATGAGGGCGATGAAAAGTACGACATCGAGTCTATGCCCCTTCAGTATTCAACACGCAAGTTCGTTGCTATGATGGAAGGCCTAGGACTTGGTTCTGATTTAGTCCGCGCTCGAGATGGACGAACCATTCGTGCTGGTAAGGGCACAATGCGTGGTCGAAAATACCGCTCTCCAAAGAGTATTCTTCTCGTAGTTGCACAGACTGATGGTCTTGCTAAGGCTGCTAGAAATGTCCCAGGTGTGGATGTTGTCGCAGCCAAGGATCTCTCTGCTGAGGATTTGGCACCAGGTGGCGACGCAGGTCGTCTTACTGTTTGGACCAAGGCTGCAATAGGAGCGATGGAGTGATTTTCATGATTGATCCGTACAGCGTAATTAAGATGCCTTGGATTACTGAGAAGACCCTTGAGGCACGTCGTGTTGCCGATGCAGAAGGTGTCTACCGAGAGAACAACAATCGTATCGAATTCATAGTTCGCCGAGAGTCAACTAAGGCTCAGATTAAGGCGGCTGTTGAGGAACTTCTAGACGTTCAAGTTGCTAAGGTCAACACTAGAATTACGATTACTGGCAAGCACGCATCCGTGCGTCTTGCTGAGGGTTATGATGCGGAGGATGCAGCGCTCAAACTCGGAGCGTTCTGATGAGGTGATATTATGGGTAAGCGTACACGTTCACAACGCCGTGGTTCTAGTCCAAAGAATCGCGTATCAAGCCACAGATTCCCTGCAGCTAACCGTCTTCCTCGCGTGAGTGAGAAGATGGGTGAAGTCACAGATCTTGTTCACAGTGCAGCACACACCGCGCCCCTCGCGCGCGTGAAGTTTGAGGATGGCACCATAGCTCATGTTGCTGCACCTGAGGGTGTATCCGTAGGTCAGGAACTTGCCTTCGGGAAAAATGTTAGCCTTAGACCCGGAAATGTCACGAATCTCTCTGAAATACCAGAAGGGACTCCAATTTGTAATGTTGAGGGCCGACCTGGAGATGGAGGCAAATTTGCTCGCTCGGGTGGTAATTCAGCAACTCTCGAAACTCGAATGGGGGACAGAGTAAGAGTCCGCCTTCCAAGTGGTTCTCTCAAAGACCTCCCTGCAGCCTGCAGAGCCACCATTGGTGTTCTTGCAGGACATGGACGTACTGAGAAGCCATTGATGAAGGCCGGTGCAGCCCATTATCGAGCAAAGGCTCGAGGAAAACTCTACCCAACAGTCAGTGGTGTTGCAATGAACCCTGTCGATCACCCTCATGGTGGTGGAAATCATCAGGCTGTCCACGGACCGAATTCGGTTAGCCGTAATGCTCCTCCTGGACAGAAGGTTGGACACATCGCTCCGCGCCGAACTGGCCGTGGAAGGACAAGGGAACAGTGAGGTGTGAGATATGGCACGTAGATCGAAGAAGGTTTTCCGCTCACCAAAGCTTGCTCGCCGTCAGGCACGCAAGCGTCGTTCGACTATTGCAGAGCGTCGTAAGAAAGAATTCTTATGGCGTGGTATGACAATGGATGAGCTCAGTGCTCTACCTTTGTATCCTCCAGAGGATCAACCTGAGGCACCATGCATTGCCACACTTATGCCCTCTCGTGCAAAGAGATCTTTGTCACGTGGACTTTCCGAGGAGTGCGAGCACTTCCTTGAGAAGGTACGAAGTAATGGTGGTTCCAAGGTCGTCAAAACTCATTGCCGTGGCATGTACATACTTCCCGAAATGGTTGGTACTACTGTAGGTGTACACAATGGTCGTGACTTTATCAAAATAGAAATTATTCCTGAAATGATTGGACATGCATTGGGAGAGTTTGCTCCCACTCGTCGGTCAGTTACGCACACCGGACCTGGTGTGGGTGCTACTCGATCGAGTAAGCACGTGGCGCTAAAGTGAGGTGAGAAAGATGAGTAGAATATCAGGAAAACCACAATCTGGATACACACAATTGCTTGAGGGTTCATACCTTTCAACAGCACGTGCAGTAAATGTTGACGTACATCACAAGCATTGCTATCAAATCGCTAAATTCCTACGTGGAATGAATTGTGTCGACGCTATTGAGTACCTTGAGAAGGTAATTGAACAAAAGAAAGCAATCCCATACACTCGACGTTCTCGTAAGGGCAAGGGTGGAAACACCATGGCCGGACACAGAAAGGGTAAGATGGGTCCTGGGAAATACCCTAACAAGGCTTCCATGGTTTTCATCAAACTCATTAACAGCGCTATGGAAAATGCTCGCCAACGCTACGATACAATCGATGCTGAAGACATGGTAATAACTCACTGTGCAGCTCACCGAGGCCAGGTCCATTCAGGCTGGAAGCCTCGTGCGCAGGGCCGTGCAACGCCAAAGAATCACTATCAAGTGAATCTTGAGATATTCCTTGAGCACTTCGGCGAAGAAGAGGAAGAGGACGAGTTCTGAGGTGATTATGATGAGTAAAACAAATACTGTTCGTAACATCGTTAACCGTAACATTGAGCGCCAACTAGTTCGCGAGTATCTCCTAAGAGAGACTGAGCGTGCTGGCTTTGGTGGACTTGAGTTTAACCGAACTCCAGAAGGGACAAAAGTAACTCTTCAGGCTGAACAAGTTGGCCGAGTAATTGGCCGACGTGGGAAGGTAATTCATGAACTTCAGCGCAGATTACAAGAGGATTTCAATCTTGATAAACCTCGTTTGGAAGTCAATGAAATCGAGGAACCTCGTCTTAATGCTCAAGTTATGGCTAGCAGACTAGCATCTTCACTTGAGCGTGGTTGGTTCTTCCGTCGAGCAGGACACAGCACTTCACAGAATATCATGGATGCAGGCGCCCGAGGCTGTCTGATTATCCTCAGTGGAAAGATTTCTGGTGCCCGTCATCGGGTTCAGAAATTCCAGAAGGGGCACATCAAGTTCTGTGGTGAAACAGCTCTAGAATTCATGGATGAAGGATTTTCAACTGCGGTCAAGAAGCTTGGAACTATTGGTTGTACTGTTAGAATCATGCGCCCTGGTGTAAGGTTGCCACACGAGATTAGCATTCAAGATCGTGCGGAGTCCGGACTTGGCCCAATCGAAGAAGTCTCAATGCTAGAAATCCCAGATGAGGAACCTGAGGCTCCTGTAGTCGATGAAGTCGCTCAGGCAGATGCTGAAGAAGTCGCCGACAACGTAGTCGAAAAGATTGCTGAAATCGAGGCTGCTGCAGAAGAATCAGATGTCGCCACTGACACTAGTGATGATGCTGAAGAAGTCACCGAATCCGTAGATATTGAAGAAGAAGCAGAGGAGGGTAGTGAATGACCCACATTAAGTCTCGAGACATCGATCAGATGAACCCTGAGCAAAAGGAGCGCCGACTTCTTGAACTGAAGGAAGAGCTTTTGCAACTTCGCGCACAACAGGCTCTCGGAGGTTCTTCCTCCGATGCTGGTGCGTACAAACAGACTCGCCGAAGTATTGCACGACTTCTAACAAAGATGTCTCAGGAGACAAAGGAGTAGACTGGAATGGCTGGCATTTGCAATCTGTGTGGTCTACCCGATGAATTGTGCATATGCCAGGAAATAGCAAAGGAACAACAGAAAGCAATTATTTCAACTGTAAGAAGGAGGTATGGAAAGATGGTTACTATTGTTGAGGGAATCGATGATTCTGCAATTGACATAGGCAAACTCGCCAAGCTCCTGAAAGGTGCTTGCGCCAGTGGTGGCACTGTCAAAGGCCGCGTTATCGAACTCCAAGGCGAACACAAGAAGCGTGTCGCTAAAGTTCTAGAGCAGAATGGATACCAAGTGGAGGTGCGCTGAATGAGTATCTATCACACACCATGGCTTGCTCGCAACATCAACGTAATCGAGAGTACAGACCCTACACTAGTAGGAGTATCTGGAATGATTGTAGAGGAAACTCGCAGAACTCTGCGAGTCCGTACTTTGTCAGGAATTGTCACTCTACCAAAAGACGTAATCACATTCACCATAGATTCACAGGAGGTTGTTATTGATGGAGCATCCGTCACACAACGCCCCGAGGATCGAATCAACCGAAGATATAGGAGGAACTGAAATGAAAGATATTGGAGTAGATGTCCACACACCAACTGGTGATTGGGATGGAGACCAGAATTGCCCATTCTATGGAGACTTAAGGGTACGTGGCCAGATTATCGAAGGAACAGTGTCCTCAGTAGGTATGACTAATTCAATTATCGTTGAGAGAGAAGTTTCTCGCTACATGAAGAAGTATGAGCGATATGAGAAGCGTACTCGCCGATATGCAGCACATCTACCATCCTGTATAGGAGAGGTAACTAGTGGTGACAGAGTTCGAATTATGGAATGCAGACCACTTTCTAAGACCGTAAAGTTCTGTGTTATTGAGAAGGGGGACGTTGAATGAGAGGAATTGCAGGCAAATCGACTGCAGGTCTTCCAAGTATGGCTAGGATGGACTGTGTGGACAACACCGGTGCAAAGGTCGTTCAACTAATTACTGTCCTGAAGAAGGGTGGTGTTGCTCGTAGATATCCTGCAGGTGGTGTAGGAGATATGATTCGTGTAACTGTACGTAGAGGTACCCCCGAGACTCGTCGTCAAATTTTCAACGCAGTAATTGTACGTCAAAGACGCCCATTCCGCAGAGTCGATGGAACATGGGTCCAATTTGAGGACAATGCTTGTGTCATCACCAACGAACGTGGTGAAGTCAAGGGTTCAGATATCAAGGGTCCAGTAAGCCGTGAAGCGGCTGAGAGATGGCCCAGAATCGCTGCAACAGCGAAACAAATAGTGTGAGGTGTAAGAATGGTAAGCAAGAAAGCAGGAAAACAGCGTCAAGCCCAAACTGATGCTCCAGTTCATGTCCGTCGCAAGAGAATGCGCGCACGATTAATCACAGATGACCCTGATCTTCAGGCAGTTCGTTCAGTAACTGTACGCGTAGGGGATACAGTTGAAGTTCTTCGCGGAGACTTTGGATTCCCAAATAGTGTGAAAACAGATTCCCGTGGCAAGAGACTCGGTCAGAGTCGCGGCCGTGCTGGAGTAAAGTCCACTATTGCAAGTGTCGATACAAAGAACGGACTCGTCTATGTCGACGGAGTTACAAAAACTACTGCTGATGGGAAAGAAGAGGCAGTTCCTCTTCATCCATCTAACCTAATTGTCACCAAATTGAACGATGCAGATCCGCTACGAAGGAAGCGTATCGTAGAGCGTTCTAACGGAGGTGCTGAACAATGAGCAGCAGTCACATGAAGAGACTTACAATGCCACGCAGTTGGCCACTTACTCGAAAGACCGAAATTTGGGTGCAAAAGCCAAACCCTGGTGGTCACAGTGATGAGATGTGTATGCCTCTTGGTGTAATTCTTCGAGATGTCATGGAACTCGCACACAGTCAGAGAGAAGCCAAGCGAATGCTGGCTACTCGTAAGATTCTCGTCGATGGAAGAGTTGAGACCGATGCGGGTCGAGGAGTTGGACTGATGGATGTTCTGACAGTTGGGGAGGACAGCTACCGATGTATTCTCGATCAAAACGGCAAACTTCGATATCGCTCAATATCTGATAAATCCGCAGCCACAAAACTATGCCGAGTAACTGGTAAGTCTACAATCCGTGGTGGAAAGACACAGGTTCACTTGCATGATGGACGAAATATTACCGTCGATGACGCAAATCAATACAATTCAGGAGACACACTAGTGGTGTCGCTCCCTAGTCAAGAAATCGCAGGCCATCAAGCATTCTCAGAGGGTTCGATGGCTTACCTTACTGGTGGTAGCCACATAGGAACCACGGCCAAGGTAGTCTCAAGAGACATTAAGCGTTCATCCAAGGCTAATGAAGTACAATTCGAAGACTTTGGCACTATTGCAGACTATGTTTTCATCATAGGTTCGCCAAAGGACCTTCCATTGGAGGAATCTGCATGAGTGAGAGTGCAAATCCAATGTTGTCGCCAAGAATCACCAAGGTGACCGTGAATATCGGTGTCGGTGAGGGTGGAGCACGTCTCCAACTGGCTGAGCGAGTTCTCGAATTACTAACTGGAATGAAGTCAGTTCGTACAATTTCCAAGACCACAAATCGTGACCTCGGAACTCGCCTAGGTGCACCTATTGGCTGTAAGGTTACTATGCGTGAATCAGAGAATATTCAATCATTCCTCAAGGATGCATTCTGGGTTCGAGAGAACACATTGCCAGGGTACAACTTTGACCAATCAGGCAATCTTTCTTTCGGCATAGCTGACTACACAGATTTCCCTGAGCAGAAGTATGACCCAGATATAGGAATCTTCGGAATGGACATCAATATCGTACTCGAACGCCCCGGTCACAGGGTGTCACGTCGTCGCCGACGTAGCGCCAAGGTGGGAATGGACCACCGAGTGGGCAAGGACGAGTCTAAGGAGTGGTTCAAGGAACACTTCGGGCTCACCATAGTGGAGGAGTGAAACATGGCAAAGGATCATGGAGAAGAAATCGGTAGAAGTAACGGCTGTCGTCGTTGTGGAAGAAAACGCGGATTAATTCGCCGACATGGCCTTAGATTGTGCCGTCAGTGTTTCCGAGATGTGGCCCCACAAATTGGATTCAAGAAGTATGCGTGAGGTGATGAAGGATGCAATTTGACCCATTAAGTGATGCTTTTGTCCGTATTTTCAATGCGGAGCAAGCCGGACACTACGAAGTTACAGTTAGCCCAGCCAGTAAATTGCTAGGTAGTATGCTGTCAATTATGCAGAAGTCTGGATATGTCGGAGAATATCAATCGATCGAAGATGGTCGTGGCGGTTCATATCGCGTTGAGTTGATTGGCGCAATAAATCGCTGCGGGGTAATCAAGCCACGACACTCAATCAAGAGGACTGATTATGATAAGTGGGAGTCGCGCTATTTGCCGGCTCAAGATTTCGGCTTACTAATTTTGACAACTAATCAAGGTGTGATGAACCACCACGATGCGAAGAAGGAGCGTGTCGGCGGGCGATTGCTCGCGTACATCTTCTGAGGAGGGATAGGTATGCCAAAATTAGACATGATTTCTCATCAAATTAACATCCCAGAGGGTGTTACAGTAACCATTTCAGGTGATGATGTGACTTTTGCAAAGGATGGTAAGTCCTTGACTCGAGAGTTCCGTCATCCTCGATTAGAAGTGCAAAATTCTACAGAAGGAATTCAAGTATTCTGTAATTTACCACGCCGCAAAGAGAAGGCTCTTGCAGGAACCTGGGCTGCACATCTAAACAATATGGCTCGAGGTGTTGACTCGGGCTTTGAATACAAACTCAAAGCAGTTTACTCTCACTTCCCTATGACTCTCAAAGTACAGGGTAATGAGATGACAATTACCAACCTCTTCGGAGAGAAGGTTCCTCGTGTAGCAGCACTACCGTGGACACCTGCTGAAGTCGAAGTCAAGGTTCAGAACAAAACCGAGGTTACAGTTTCAGGTGCAGATCGTGAGAAGGTAGGGCAAACTGCAGCCAATATTGAACGGTCTTGTCACATTAAGAAAAGAGATAGACGTGTATTCCAGGATGGGATTTACATAATCTCCAAGGGGAATGAATGAGGGGGTATCTGAATGGAATACGAAAACATGACAGTTGCTGAACTCAAGGAATTGCTTCGCGCAGCCAATCTACCAGTATCTGGTAAGAAGGCAGAACTCATTACTCGCTTACAAGAATCTAGCGACATCCCTGAATCAGTTGAAGAGACAGATTTAGATGTTGAAGAATCAATTGATGAAATTGATGATGATGACTTTGAAGGCGAGGAATATTTCGAAGATGATTGGGATGATTTCCACACAGCTCGACAAAAGCCAGTCCTAGACGATGAAACCAAGGCTGCCTTGAAGACTCGTTCTGCTCAGAAGAAGAAGCAACCTAAATTCCGACGTCAAGAATGGTTCCGATACAAGCGTCTTTCTCGAACTGGTTGGAAGAAGCCTCGCGGTGATGACTCAAGTCAGCGCAAGAATCGCAAGTACCGCTCACCAATGGTTCGTATTGGTTACGGTAAGATTGCTGATGTAAGAGGTCTTCACCCATCAGGATTTGAAGAAATTATTGTTGAAACCGCGGGCGACTTAGATGGCCTTAATCCTGAACTTCAAGCAATCAGGATAGCCGCATCAGTAGGTAACCGAAAGAGAGCTTCAATTCATGACCGAGCCGATGATCTAGGTCTACGCGTTCTAAACAGGCGCCGCTTCAAGCGCAAGGGGGACTTACAATGATGATCACAAATCAAAAGCGCCTCGCTGCTGAAATTTTCAGTAAGCGTGAGGGTAGAAAGGTAGGAGTCCATAGAATATGGGTCGACCCAAGTCCACAGGCATTGGATGATGTTGCTAACGCAGTTCAAAAAGAAGATGTCCGCCGTCTGATTGAAGAAGGAATAATCAAGGCAAAACCATTAGTTGGTAATAGTCGAGGCCGAGCTAGAAAGGCTGCGGCTCAGAAGGCGAAAGGTCGCCGTACAGGACACGGTTCTAGAAAGGGAACTGCTAACGCAAGACATCCTCGCAAATCCCGATGGATGAGAACCATACGAGCCCAGCGCAAAGAACTGAAGACTATGCGCGAGGACGAATCAATTAATCCATCACAATACCGCTACTACTACAGAAAGGCAAAGGGCGGCTCATACCGTTCAATTTCCCACATGCGATCAAACATGGAAATCGATGGGATAAAGCTCGGAGGTGAGCAGTAATGGCACATGGTAAGAATCAGAGATTGCGATACAAGCGTCGACGTAATGGAGAGACTGACTATCGTCGTAGAATGCGTATGCTTCGCGGCGGCATGGTTAGAGCAGTGGTACGTGTATCGAATACACAGACAATTTGCCAACTCGTAGACTACCAATCTGGTGGCGATGATATTATCGTATCCATTGATGGTAAAACCTTAGTCGACAAGTTTGGCTGGCCAATCGACGCTTCAAGAAAGTCGGTTCCAGCCAGTTACTTGACAGGATTTGCCATGGGTAAGGCTGCTATGGCAGCAGGACACGATGAGGCCATTCTGGACATAGGTTTGGCTGCAGCAACATCTGGAAACCGCGTCTTTGCAGCCCTCAAAGGAATGATCGATGCAGGTCTTGAAATGCCGCATGGTGAAGATGCCTTGCCTGAGGACGATCGAATTAATGGATCACATATTGATGAATCGATTGCGAATGCAGTCGAGTCCACCAAGAAAGCAATTGAGGGGGCTAAAGCATGAGTGAGGAAGAAACCGACATAGTAGAGGCCGCTCCGGCAATCGCCCCTGGTCTAGCACTTGCTTTGGCACAGGAAGAGGAAGGTTCTGACACCCGCCGAAGGCGTGGCCCCGACCCTCTCGCAGCACTAAGAGCATGGCAACCTAGAACTCGACTTGGTCGAATGGTTGCTGGTGGACAGATTCTAACATACGAGGCTGCATTAGCAACCGGACTACCAATTCGAGAGGTTGAGATTGTAGATGCACTTATCCCTGATTTAACTGATGACGTTCTTGCTGTTAACATGATTCAGCGAATGACTGACTCAGGTCGCCGTGTACGATTCAATGTACTATGTGTAGTTGGGAACAGCGATGGTTATGTTGGACTTGCAATATGTAAGGGTAAAGAAGTCGCAAGCACAATTCGAAAGGCTATTGACAAGGCTAAGTTAAATCTAATTCCAGTAATGCGTGGAGATGGATCTTGGGAATCTAGCGGTGGTTCTGGAACTAGCGTCCCTCTCAAGATTACAGGACGTTCAGGTTCTACTAGAGTTACTTTGATGCCGGCTCCTGCTGGAAAGGGTCTAGTAATCGGAGATTATGGTCGCCGTGTTCTGACTCTTGCAGGAATTACCGATGTTTGGAGTCGTTCAGCAGGACAAACCCGAACTACAATCAATTATGCTAAGGCTACCTACAATGCTCTTGTCGAACTAAACAAAACTCGAATTATTGACGCTGATCGTAATCGCCTCAACATCACTAGCGGGAGGGGTGTACAATGACCTTCCTAGTTGTTAGAGTTCGAAGTGATCGCGGTGTCGAGAGAGGAATTCGAGACACAATGGGCATGCTCAACTTGACACGTATCAACCACGCTACTATAGTCCCTGAGAGCGAAACTTATTCTGGAATGCTTCAGAAGACCAAGGATTTCGTCACTTGGGGTGTTGTAGATGCAGATACAATCGAGAATCTCTTGAACACACGTGGACGTATGGTAGGAAATAAGCCAGTTGACAATGCTGCGATTAAGGCAGGTTCAGAGTACAAGACAGTCAAAGCATTCGCCAAGGCACTAGCCAATGGCGAGGCTACAATGAAGTCTGTAGAGGGGCTAAAGCCAGTTCTACGTCTTCATCCACCTCGTGGCTCAAAGGGCTGGGGTGGCATCAAGCGAGCTTACACTGTTGGTGGAGCTCTTGGTTTCCGAGGCGAGGACATAGGTGCCCTCGCCGAGAGGATGATTTGAGGTGAGATGAATGGTATCAAGAACTAACAAATTCCGCGGACGCAGTAGATATCATGGCCGTGGTAAGAAAGCCGGCCGAGGTGCAGGTTTGCGTGGAGGAAGAGGTAATGCTGGAATCAACAAGCATCGCTTGATGACTCGTCTCAAGTATATGCCAGGTCACTGGGGTATGCATGGATTCAATCGTCATCCTAGTCTTCGCAAGGTCAATGTTAGCATTAACCTAAAGGAAATAAGTCAGACTGTAGAGGGTGATGAGGTCAATCTTGGAGATATGGGATATGACAAATTGCTTGGCAGTGGACGTATCGATAGAGCAATGAAAATCACAGTAGCCTCTGCTAGTGCCCGCGCGATTGAGAAGGTTGAGGCTGCAGGCGGATCAGTCATCCTCGAAGATGGCGATGACGAAGAATGGGAAGAGGAATAATCCTCAATATAGAATATAATTAATGATAATTGGGGGGTTCTGAAATGGTAGACCGTAAACCATCAGTAATCGGAATTCTCGCAATGTCAATTGTATACTGGGGTGCTCTAGTTTGGTGGCAGAAGGATGCTCTTTTCGGTGAAGATACAGTAGCTCAAGCAAAGGCTCTGAAAGTATTAGCGGTATCTGTTCCCTATGTGTTTTTCATTATTTGGGGTACAGGAAACGATCTCCCTGAGAATATTACTGAAATACCATACCTCGGACGGTTGCTAAAACCAGGTATCTGGTTATTGTTCATTACATCTTTCTTTGTAGTTAGTTGGCAAGACCCTTCACTTGTAGGGATACTACTTGTCGGAGTTGGTTTGCTAGGTTTAGCATCAGCCCTTGCCCTTGCTTGCTTGATGTATTCTGGAGAAGAATCTAGTAGACTGTATGCTTTATCGCGCCTAGTAGACGTATATCCTTCAATAACTAAGCCAGAAGGTCACGTTCGCTTTAATCAGAAATTATGGACTACAACCCTCGTTCTCATCATCTACTTCATGATGACGAATGTTATGATTTGGGGTCTATCCGACTCTACCCTTGACGTTTTCTCTTCCTTCCGAGCAATTATGGCCGGTGCATCCGGTTCGATAATGCACTTAGGTATTGGACCAATCGTTACAGGTTCGATTATCATGCAGTTGTTTGCAGGTGCAAAAATCATTCAATTAGATCTTCAAGATTCATCCGACAAGATGCTATATCAAGGTGTACAGAAAATCCTCGTTCTCCTTATGATTCCTATTGAATCCATACCTCAAGTTTATGGATTCCTTGACCCACATGAAGATGTAATTCTACAGTTTGGTATTGGATGGGCAAACGCACTTATCGTCGCTCAACTTTTCATCGGTTCCTATCTTGTTTTCCTTCTTGATGAATTGGTCAGTAAGTGGGGAATCGGAAGCGGAATATCTCTATTCATCGCTGCTGGTGTAGCCCAGTCTACATTCGTCGGAACCCTATCTCCATTGCCCGTAGTTCAGGGCTCACCAATGTCTCTAGAAAATCCCCCTTCTGGAACTTTGCCAATGATATTCTACACCTTACGTACGGCGACGAATTCAGATTTAGTTTCCCAGAATGGTTTCGAGACAATACTTCTGAATCATGCGAATCCTGTTGCTGCATTGGTTTCATCCGTAATTGTGTTCCTAGTCGTAGCCTATGCTGAATCTAGTAAGTTGGAACTTCCTTTGACACATGGAAAGGTTCGTGGTCATCGTGGTCAGTACCCAATACGCTTGGTGTATGCAAGTAACATTCCAGTGATTTTGATGGCTGCTCTACTGGCTAACGTTAACATGTTTACACTACTATTTTGGAGCCATCCTGTGCTGTCAACTGTTCCGATACTTGGGAGCAATGCAGCTGATTTACATCTCTTCGGAAATACTTACAATATGTCTTATGCACATTGGTTCGGTTCCTATGAAGTAGGAGCTACAACACCTTCGGGCGGATTCGCTTGGTATTCCTCAATGGTCAATGGAGTAGGAGATTGGTTGTTGCCTTTGCTTAACCAATCTGGCGATGCATATGGTCACTCATTAGGGCAGATAATGATCCACGTATTCACGTACGTATTCTTCATGACTGCCGGTTCAACAGTCTTCGCGAAGTTCTGGATTGAAACCACAAATATGGGCTCAAAAGATGTTGCAAAGCAGATTGAGCGTACAGGAATGCAGATACCTGGATTCAGAAAGAACCCAGTAGTTCTAGAGCGTATTCTTGAGCGATATATTCCACCTGTAACTATCTTCTCTGGTGCCTTCGTGGGACTTCTAGCAGCCGGTGCAGATCTATTAGGAACGGTGGGTAATGCAACCGGAACTGGTCTGCTTCTAGCGGTAGGAATTATCCTCAGAACATATGAACAGATTCAGAAAGAACAGGCAATGGAAATGCATCCAGTTCTGCGAGAATTCTTCGGCGCTGAATGATTGCCACAGGCTCTTTTCATATCCATAAGAGTCATTAGTTTTGGCTTGTAATAGTTAATATTGATAAGACCTCTGATTTCTATCTAATAGCGGCGCAGCACATCGATTAGACCTCTGGTCGTTCTCGTCACTTTCATATACCCGGGGGCGGTCGGCGGGCTGCTGCGTCAGACTGGCGTTGGAGACTGAGGACCAATAGGTCCGGTGAAGTTCTCCATCAAGTCAGACGTAGGCCGAGGAAATGCGGCCGCGAACTTGATTCGCGGTCAAGAGGTGAACCATGTTCAACTTGACCCCCGACATAGGGGGTGCAAGAAGCAGATTATTTCGATTCAAATTCAAAAAATAGAATCGGTGTTCTGCGTCAATTTCAATAAGAATCAGCTAAAACTTGTGATCCACTCGATACTTCCGTTAGGATTGTGATTCCGCTCACGCGAAATCCGGTTGATCCTGCCGGAGGCTACCGCTATTGGAGTTCGATTAAGCCATGCGAGTCGAGAGTCTTAGGGACTCGGCGTACCGCTCAGTAACACGTGGGTAACCTGCCCTATGCTGGGGAATAACCTCGGGAAACTGAGAATAATGCCCCATAGTCCACAATGCCTGGAACGGTTTGTGGATTAAAGCCCCGGCGGCATAGGATGGGCCTGCGGCGTATCAGGTTGTAGGGGGTGTAACGTACCCTCTAGCCATCAACGCGTACGGGTGTTGGGAGACATAGCCCGGAGATGGATTCTGAGACACGAATCCAGACCCTACGGGGTGCAGCAGGCGCGAAAACTTGGCAATGCGAGAAATCGTGACCAGGGAACTCCAAGTGGCTGGGGTAAGACCCAGTCTTTTCTTGACTCTTCAAAGGTCTTGGAATAAGAGGTGGGTAAGGACGGTGCCAGCCGCCGCGGTAATACCGGCGCCTCAAGTGGTAGTCGATTTTATTGGGCCTAAAACGTCCGTAGCCTGTTTGGTACATTCGTGGGTAAATCAACCAGCTCAACTGGTTGAATTCTGCGAGCACGGCCAGACTTGGGACCGGGAGAGGTGTGGGGTACGCTCAGGGTAGGGGTAAAATCCTGTCATCCTGAGCGGACCACCTGTTGCGAAGGCGCCACACTAGAACGGATCCGACGGTCAGGGACGAAGCCTAGGGGCACGAACCGGATTAGATACCCGGGTAGTCCTAGGTGTAAACGCTGTGGACTTGGTGTTGGGGATTCTCCGAGGATCTTCAGTGCCGAAGCGAAGGTGATAAGTCCACTGCCTGGGGAGTACGGTCGCAAGGCTGAAACTTAAAGGAATTGGCGGGGGAGCACCGCAACCTGAGGATTGTGCGGTTTAATTGGATTCAACGCCGGAAAACTCACCAGAGCCGACGGACAAATGAAAGCCAGTGTGATGAGCTTGCTGGATTGTTCGAGAGGTAGTGCATGGCCGTCGTCAGTTCGTACCGTAAGGCGTTCTGTTAAGTCAGATAACGAACGAGACCCTCATCCCTATTTGCTAAGATTACTCCGGTAATCACAGGACTATAGGGAGACCGCTGGCGCGAAGTCAGAGGAAGGCGAGGGCAACGGTAGGTCAGTATGCTCCGAATGCTCTGGGCTACACGCGCAATACAAAGGACGGGACAATGGGCCGCTGTACCGAAAGGACTCGGCTATCCCGAAACCCGTTCGTAGTTCGGATTGAGGGCTGTAACTCGCCCTCATGAAGCTGGATTAGGTAGTAATCGCGTCTCAAAAAGGCGCGGTGAATATGCCCCTGCTCCTTGCACACACCGCCCGTCAAACCATCTTAGTTGGGGGTGGGTGAGGCTGCCTTTTAGTGGGGTATTCGAGCCTGCCTTCGACAAGGAGGGTTAAGTCGTAACAAGGTATCTGTAGGGGAACCTGCAGATGGATCACCTCCTAAGAAACTCGGAAAACCCGGGGGGGCGGGGTGCTTCGGCACCCTGCTCTTCCACCTTTTCTACAACAATTATTATCTCGATTCCAGCGAGAGCCAGGTTAGAATAAAGGCAGAGTTTAGGCTGCCCTAAACTTTACATACCTATCTTCAACCGGAAGTTTAGGGCGACCTAAAATGAAGAGTAGAGCACTAGCAGGAATAATGACAATACTAATGATTTCATGTATATTTTCGGGATGTACGGGGAATGATGACGACGATGGTACGGTTGGTGAACTTGTTATCGCCTTTGAGGTTCAAGCAGACTATGACAACATAGATGCGAACCCTCAAGTTCTTGCCGACTACTTATCCGAGAAGTTGAATTATGATGTTTCGATATACAGTGTAGATTCAGAAGGTGCTATGATTGAGGCTCTTAGATTTGGTAATGCTGACATTGCTATTATGGATGGAGGAGCAGCCTGGGTTGGATGGCAACAATATGACTTAGAAGTACTTGGTGCTGATCAGAAGGGAGATGGAAGAACATACTACGACGCACACGCATGGGTCCGTGCAGATAGCGAAATGGCCATGGCTCATCTTGATGACAACCCCTATACTGATCCATTTGCCTTACTCTCTGGCAAGACTTCCTGCCACACCGGTTGGTTGAAGTCAGCTGGTATGCTAATGCCTATGGGTTTCTTGATAGGTCACGGTTATGCAAATGTTATCGGTGATCCGAATGATGTTGAAACACTAAGGAATACAATTTATGGATTCTTTAATGAAAATGCATCAATACCTGATTCTGGCACTCCTTACTACGGATACGGAGGTGCTGTGAAGTGCTTGTCTGACGGTACAGGTGACGTGGCTTTCGCAAAGGATAGCACTGTCGATTCTTACTGCAATAATGAAATTGCAACTGAGAACGAAGAATGGTGCCTTGAGATGAATCAATATGTTGCTCTTCCTGCGTTTGGAAAATCACCCAGTCACCCTTTTATGTACAATCCTGAATTTATGGATTCAAATGTTCTGGAGATTGTCAGAGATGCTCTTGTAGGTATGAGTGATGATTCAGATGCATCCTTAATATTGGAAAATGTCCTAAACACACCTGGAATAACTTCTACTAATGCAGAAGAACACTTGGGTAGTTATTCATCAATGATATCAAACATTCCTGGTATCTCTGCCTATTACACAAACAAGTACGACCTCAATGAGACGGCTACTCCAACTATTGACACAGTCAGGATAGCATTTGAGGTCAAGGCTGATTACGAAAACATAGATGAAAACCCTCAGATCTTAGCTGATTATCTTGCTGAGAAACTAGGAGTTGAGGTCGAACTTTACAGTGTTGACTCCGAAGGGGCAATAATTGAGGCTCTTCGTTTTGGACACGCTGATATTGCACTAATGGATGGAGGTGCGGCTTGGGTCGGATGGAAAGAGTACGGTCTAGCTGCAATGGCTGCTGATCAGAAATCTGATGGAAGGACATACTACGAGGCACACGCTTGGGTAAGGGCTGATAGTGAGATGGCAGCAGCCCACTTCGATGATGACCCTTCAACTGATCCATTTTCTCTACTCGAGGGAAAGACATCTTGTCATACAGGTTGGTTAAAGTCAGCAGGAATGCTACTTCCAATGGGATATCTAATTGGAAATGGATATGCTAGCGTTGTTGGAGATCAAGAGGATGTGGGTTCTCTTAGAGATACTATTCACAACTTCTTCAGCGAGGACTCATCGATTCCTGAATCAGGTACACCATACTATGGGTACGGTGGTGCGGTGAAGTGTCTCTCTGATGGGACTGGAGATGTAGCTTTTGCAAAGGATAGCACAGTTGATTCGTATTGTAACAACGAGGTGGCATCTGACAATGAGGAATGGTGTCTAGAGATTGATCAGTATGTTGCGCTTCCTGCATTTGGCCAGGCCCCTAGTCATCCTGTGATGTACAATCCATCTATGTTAGATGTACAAACCAGGACTGCAATTTTGAATGCTCTTATGTCTTTGAATTATGAAACGTATGTAGAAAATTACTCTGCTATGGGAGGACCCTATACTGGATGCTACGATATTACTACGCACATCATCAATGAAACCGCGCCGAAGAACACTTGTGGTTCCGAAATAATGGCTAATATTCTGAATACCCCTGGACTTGTAAGAGTCACATCCCAAGATCATCTAGGTAGTTATTCAGACTTGATTGCGAATATTCCAGGGATTTCCACTTACTTTGGAGAAAAGTTCGAAATCGCGGAATAATAATTCAACGAGTTGGCGGGGGGCCAAATTGCCCACATCAATAAGACTCTGGATTCTAACAAGAGTTCCTTAGTAAATTCCCCCCGCCAACACCAAATATGAGTTTAGGTTCCCCTAAACATGTGCAGGCTAAGGGGGGGGTTGCTTGACTGAAGAATTTAGTAACCAATCTCCTTTAGTTAGGCTAAATGATGTCGTGATTGGTTACAATCCCGAATCACCTTTAGTTACAATTCCTCAAATGAATATTTACCCCGGAGAGATCGTAGCTATAGCAGGTCCATCTGGAGTAGGCAAAACTACACTTCTTCGAACGATTGCAGGATTAGTTAGGCCACTTTCTGGTGTTGTAGAAGTTTGTGGCAAGAGTAGTTCCGACAAACTCCCAAGAGGGGAGGTAGGATATATTCCTCAGCGTCTTGGTCTAGTCAGGCATGCCAGTGTAATGCACAATGTAATGCTAGGCGCAAATGCTGGGCACAAGTCCTCTTGGGAATTATTACCTTCATCTACAGCAAAGAAACACGCATTGGAAGCAATTTCTTCAATGGGATTAGATGAAAAGATTAGAGAGCCAATTAGGAGACTTTCAGGAGGCCAACAAAGAAGAGTAGCAACTGCTAGAACTCTTGCTCAATCTCCATTACTAATTATGGCGGATGAGTTTCTTAGCGAATTGGATGAGGGGACAATGGCGATGGTTCTTGATGTAGTCACCGAATATGTCCGAGAAAGTGGTGGTGCTCTAATTGTAGTAGAACATGACATTTCTCGAGCGAAGTCTATGGCAGATCGGATGTTAGTCATAGATGATGGACGAGTGAACCCATTCATTACTGAAATTACTTCAATGGAGGTCAAGTTATGATATCCGGTCACCAAAGGATAATAATTGCCCTTTCTTCGATATTTGTATTCTCTATTTTTGTCCTTGATGGGATGGTAGATGATTGGGGGCGTCTTTCTGGGAGTATGGCAAATCTTGTAATTTTCATAGAAGAATCTCTGTGGCCACCTGATTGGAGTGTTATAGAGCCTCGGGCATATCCTGTATGTACTGCTTATCCTCTCTTTGATTTCACCTGTTCTACTGCTTGGATTGGAATGATTGAGACGATAAAGATAGCATTTGTATCCACAGTATTTGGAATGATAATATCTCTTCCATTCTCTCTTTTAGCGGCTAGAAATCTAAACCCATCCTGGGTTAGTTATCCAGCGAGATTTATTCTAGCCGCATCTAGAAGTTTACCAAGCCTCATTTGGGCTATTTTCTTTGTAATCTTAATTGGCTTCGGACCATTGTCAGGTGTTCTCGCAATGACTGTCTACACTGTTGGATACTTAGGTAAACTTCAGTACGAAGCGATTGAAGGAATGAACAACAATCCACTCGATGCCGCTAATGTAATGGGCTTATCTAAAACCGAAATTGCATTCGGTGTCGTCATTCCTGAATCGGCGAATAGTCTAATATCTCAGGCAATATTCATGTTTGAATACAATTTTAGGCACGGTACGGTAATTGGAATTGTAGGTGCTGGTGGCATTGGATATTACATCAATCTCTATCTAAAATTCCTTCAATATGACAAAGTGATTGCGTATTTGATAATAATTTTCATTGTTGTTTTGTTAATTGATATGATTTCGATATATGCGCGTTCTTTCTTTAATGAACAGGGCGATACCTCGAAACCCTCGTGGCTCAATGTATTCCTCCCTGAAGTATTATTGTCTCGAATGAGAAAATAATTGTAAATCTCAATTTCGATTTTGAAAGAGGTCGATGGAATGTGGACTGAATCCTATATTGGCACCACTGGGACTATGATAGTTGGATTTGGTAAAGATTTGAATGATGATTTGTTAATTTCTGATTGGAATGGAGACATTATCCATATTTCTTAGAGAAGTGGTTTAGAAAAACTGTATTTCACTCAGTGTTGCAAAATACACTGCAAAAAAGCAAACTACCGAAGGTATATACCTGATACACTTCCTAAGTTACGTTATGCGTGCACTGCTCGCTACAACAATGATGCTGTTAATGATGACTGCGGCCCTAGCGGGCTGTGCTGGATCTGACGTCACCCAAGAAGACGTAGATGCAGCGTATGAAGATGGAAGAGCTGCTGGAATTGCAGAAGCAACACCAGTGAGTACACTTGACACGATCGTCACTCGGGGATCAATGAAGTGTGGAGTAAAGGAGTCCCAGTATGGTATGGGATACCTTGACTCAGCAACTGGCGTTCGCTCTGGTCTAGACATTTCTTACTGCCGAGCTGTTGCTGCAGCTCTTGGACTTGACCCAGACACAGATGTAGAGTATATCCCTGCATCAGGTTCTGACAGATTCGAGAAGCTTGCTGCTGGAACAATCGACGTTCTAATCCGTACCACAACCTGGACAACCAGCCGTGATGCAGACTTGAATGCTGATTTCGCTGGAATGAACTTCTTCGATGGACAGGGAATCCTAGTCCGTGAAGACAAGTTTGCTGCTGCAGATGCTGGTAACTCCGCATCTGGCCTAGATGGAGCCAACATCTGTGTGGGAATCGGTACAACTACCGAGGGTAACATGCAAGACTGGTTCTCCTCAAGGAACATTGCGTTCACCTCAATTCCTGTAGCTGACGCTGCTGAGGCAACTGCTAAGTTCATCAGTGCAGAGTGTGATGCTTTCACTGGTGATATGTCTGCTATGGTCGCAAAGAAGTGGCAATTAGATAATGATGGAACTGTAGGTTCTGATATCTGGATTGCTTCTGAGCTAATGTCCAAGGAACCTCTTGGCGCAGCAACCCGTGACATGGATTCAGACTTCAAGGACGTAGTCGCTTGGGTCTGGTATGGAATGGTAACTGCTGAAGAGATGGGCGTAACCGCTGCAAACGCAGCTGATATGGCTACTGCTGCATGTGCTCTGAACGAGGGCGGTTCCACAACTGACCCAGGAATGTGCAGACTTCTAACTGAGAACCTAGGACTAGGAACCGCAACCAACCCACTTGATGGAAATTGGATGCAGGCTGTTCTAGATGCTGCTGGTAACTACGGTGAGGCATACGACGACGCATTCTGCGACGGCACCTATGATGGTGTTAGTGGCTCGGATGCAATGTCCGGCTGTCTTATCTCGCGCGCTGGTACCCTAAACGCTCTCGTCTCTGAGGGTGGTATTCAGTACGCACCTGCAATGCGCTGATTACTAATTAAACAGTAATCAACGGATTTACACAAGCCCCTGGGGGGGTAAAATCTCCCCTAGGGGCCTCAAATTATCTTTATCTGAAAATATTCTATGAGTGGTAATAATGGATGAAGACCGTATATCCAAAATTATGATCAAAATTTTGGAACTTCCACCCACTTTCATGGCCCTTTTATTGGGATTCGTACTCATCCTACCTCTCTCTCAATTCAAATCTCTCTCACTAATATTAGTACTAATCATTAGTATGATAATTGGCTTCATTTTAATGCTCTTATTCTACTTTTTATTGTCTTCAGTGGATCTAAATTTTTCTCAAGGTCTAACATTAGGTCTGTATGTTTCTTCTACAACTCTTTTCTGGAGATACTCGACAAAGTTCCTTGGTATGTCTGCAGATTATCTTTCAACAATGGCAAGGTCAATTCCTTGTAAAACAGGTGTCGGTTGTAATATCGGCTCTGAGATGAATCTTGCATATTATCCATTAGATCAATTAACAATCCTTTATGGTGGATTTATTCTTATTTGCTTCCTACTTGTTCAAAACGAATTTCGCAGGCTTCAACCTCTAGAATTCTACATAGGAATCCCCCTAGGTCTAGTGGCGGTTTTTCTTAAAGCAATAATTGTAGATAATGCCTTAGGAGTGGGTGGATGGGGGGTTAGTAACGGAACTGAATTCGGATGGGCTCTCAGTTTTGCTGCATCTGTCAAGTTGATATTCTTCGGTACTTTAGTTGGTTTGTTTTTAGGATTGTTAATAGGATTCTTCCTGAGAAAATGTGTCACATCTGCATTTGGAATATCAGCATTTTTACTCTCCTACGTGCTTATCAACTATGTCTTTGATTTATCCCCCGGCACTCAAGTACCATTCTTCTTCCTTGGTGGAGCTCTTGTTTCAGGAATTCTCCTACTACAGAATAATATTGAGGATTTAGTGGATTTCAAAAATTATTCTGAAATAAGGAAATCCAAATCAAAATCATATGGAGCAGTAATTTCAATCCTCTCAATATTACTATTCCCGATCATGACAATTTTCCTGCCTCTTATTAATTTTGGAATATTGATTTTGGGTGATCCAATCAATACTGAAATTTATCTATCAATCTCTCAAAATATTCCCGAATTCCTTTCTCTCGTTACAATTATCGTAGTAATTTTCTGGACATATATTCTATCTCGTGAAAAGGCTAAACCTGCCATTCAATCTCACAGGACTGCCGCACTTGCTTTCTACGTCCTTTTCCCGTTCGTAAGTTATCTGCTGCTTCGTGTCTTCTTCCTCCAGAATGATGGTACAAATCCTGTGATGCTTAATCGATGGGGAATTGAATTCGATTTCATGGATAAAGTTAACACATTCAAAATTAATCCATGGCCTCTTGATGCAGAACCTAATCTTGACTCCAGATGGATTTTCCTGAAGGCTGCGATAATCAATTCGACTAGAGTAACACTGATCAGTATCTTCTTCTGTACAATTCTAGGAATTATCGTTGGAGTTACTAGACTTTCAAACAATAAACTCGCTTCTTCAGCAGCTACAGTATATGTTGAAGTATTCCGAAATCTTCCTCTTGCGGTTCTTCTTTTCCTCATATCAACTCAATTAGGTACTCAAATGCCTGTATTTACAGATGAAAAATATTTGTTGGGTGGTGCTATATTTTACAGTAACCAAGGTTCTTGGTTCGCAACTGTTTCATCATATGGTTCACTTCTTCTTGCTTTATTCGGCCTAGCAGTTCTACGAATCTTTCTTCGGTTTAAGGACCGAATTGAACCAAGAAAATTTTCAACACCCGAAGGCTTTTCTTTTAGGAGACCTTTCTCAAAGATGGGTTGGAAATTGGAGAATCTATCCTCTGATATTTTCCTACTATTCACTCTAGTTTTGCTTGTTACACGCGTCCCTCTTGGTGAAATGGCATTCACTTGGCTTCCTGAAACTGTTTTCGAGGCTCTATTTTTCCCATTCCTCGACACACCTTCTGATGGTAATGTCCAAACCCTTGCAGATAATTTCAAAATCGCATTAGGGCCATTATTTTGTTTGTTACTCGTGATTTATGCATTATTAATCAGCACCAATATTGATGATGATGGGATGAATGCCCTAGAGATCGATGATTCTGAAGAGGGTTTGAGGGTAAGATTCACAATCTGGGTGTCTGCTATTGCTACTGCTTTAGGAATAACACTAGCAGGAGGTTGGCTACTTGTCGGAGAAGCTCTTTCATTCCCTGAGTACACCAAGGATTGGAATAATGATGGAGTCATTGATGCCCCAGGTAGCTGGGATATAGTTGCAGGGACAGGGTTTGAGATTACTCCCGCATTCCTTGCAATGATCATAGGTCTGACTTTATTCACAGCAGCCGTAGTCGCGGAGATAGTTAGAGGTAGTATTCAGGCTCTACCAAGAGGTCAGGTTGAGGCTGCAATTTCACTTTCTCTAAATCCTTACCAAAGACTCAGATTGGTAATTTTGCCTCAGGCTTTGAGGAGCATGGTTCCTTTACTAAATAACCAATTCATGAACGTATGGAAAAACTCCAGTCTAGCAGTTGTTGTTGCATATACTGACATCTTCTACGTCATATTGGTAATGATGAACAATGTTGGTAAGTTAATTCCGTTATTCCTTTTACTTCTAATTACATATCAGGCTGGCAGTCTGACAATTTCAGCGATTATGAATTGGTATAACACTAGAGTTACGAGCGTGAAAATATGAGTGCTACTACAAATCACTTGCATTTCGCAACAATTGTTGAAGCATCCCGTTCCAGTTTAACATCACTTTGGAACCGTATTCCAAATCATCAAGATTTCGAGGAATCTATAGTTGGAAAATCAAGTTTCACACTTTCAAGGACAAATAATCATTTATTATCATCAATGATTATTGCAATATCAGTAGTTACTGGTTTGGTTTCTGCTGTTAATTCTTCTACTGTTCATTTTTCTTCTTCGGCTTCTGATTCCGATTTACTATTACATGGAATTATTACTTTCTTCGTGGCCTTCTTTGCTTATTGGGTCACTCTCACTGCTATGTTAAAATTCACATTTAGAAAGAGTCTTTCTAATACAATTCTTGGAATTGCTACTGCTTGGATTATTTTCATAGTAGTTAGGGGGCTCAGCAACTTTGTTTTGATTGATGCCGATTGGGTTGTTGTTTGGGCTAATCGTGATCTTGTAATGATGGGTCAGTTGATGAAAGAACAGATGACTCAATCACCGGGTTCACATGTCTGTATTGATGTGAATGATTGTTATGGTATCAACCAGAACTTCCGACTGTGGTGGTCTCTATACTTGACCAGTGGTTTGTTTGGTACAGCCTATGGAGCATCCGGAGATAAGTCCGATAATGATTCGGTGAAATTTTGGAAACCTGTAAAATTCTTGATTTCATTCACATTGTTCGCAGTTCTAATCTCTCTTATTGCTACAAATCCAACCGAGGTTAGTTACAACACAGATGTTGTGATGCAGAAGATTTTGATTTGCATGGCGATTACCTATGCTACCTTTGGTGCCTCTTATTATTACAGTATTAATTCAGAGGAATATCAAATCAACCGACTAAAGTCATATCTTACTATTGCTGCAGTTTTTGTCTTTTTCTTTGCAATTCTAATAATGGATCCTCCAACTTTTGTTAAGGATATTGCCGCATTCCTTGGAGGAACTCCTGTACAGAGTATGAGTGATGACATTATTGCAGGAACAGTCGTTCCTAGCACATTGGATAAGTTAGCAGGAGATGGAATTCAGGCTTCTCAATGGGGCGGTTTATTCGTTAACTTGATTGTTGCAACTGCAGGCTGTGTCCTCGGTTTTGGTATCGGTGTGGTATTGGCCTTTGGGAGGCAAAGTGAGCTTCCATTCTTCAGAGTTCCATCTGTTGCTCTAATTGAATTAGTCCGCTCTGGTCCTCTAATCTGTTGGCTCTATTTCGCAGTATTCATGATGCCAGATATGATGGATCCATTCTACAATGCTGAAGATATCATTAGGATGTTACTAATGTTCGGAGTCTTCGGTGGCTGTTACATTGCTGAAGTTCTTCGTGGAGGTCTCCAAGCAGTTGATAGTGGTCAGAAAGAAGCCGCAATTGCCCTAGGTCTTTCGCCGTTCCAAACAAAAATTCAGATAGAACTGCCTAACGCTGTTCGCACAACTCTTCCTTCTATTGTTAGTGTATTCATCGGTCTGTGGAAGGACACTACACTTCTTTTCATTGTTAACATCCTTGATTTCTTCAAGTTGGCAAAGGACTTACCGAATACGGATCTTAGATTCCTCGGTGACTTCCTTGAGCCACTATACGTAACCGCAGTTGTATTCTGGGTATTTGCATTCTATCTTTCAAGAATCTCGATGGGAATCGAGAAGAGCCTTGGCTTGGTCAAAGAAGGAGGAGGAGAATTAGCATGAGTGAAAGTAAAAAATGTGATGATGAATGCTGCGATGGAGATTGCTGTGAAGAAAAAATTATTGAAACTGAAGGTGTCAAAGTTAACTTTGGTGATTTTTGGGCATTGAAAGGAATTGATATTGAAGTAAGAAGAGGAGAAATTATCGTTATTCTTGGGCCATCTGGTTCCGGGAAATCAACTTTTATTCGAACTTTGAATCGACTTCAGCCACATAGTGGGGGGACGATTAAGATTGATGGAATTACAATTGATGATGACACCACAGTTAGGGACTTGAAGTATGTTCGTTCAGAAGTCGGATTTGTTTTCCAGCAATTCAATCTCTTCCCTCATCTGACTATTATGGAGAACATCACATTGGCTCCTATGAAGGTCAAAGGTGCATCTAAGAGGGAAGCAGAAGCTAAGGCAATGGAATTGCTTGAGCGGGTTGGAATACCTGAGCAGGCCTACAAGTATCCTAGTGGATTATCGGGTGGTCAACAACAGCGTGTTGCTATTGCTAGAGCCCTAGCAATGGATCCAAAGATAATGCTCTTCGATGAACCAACATCTGCTCTCGACCCTGAGATGATTAAGGAAGTTCTAGATGTAATGGTTGATCTTGCGAGAAGAGATATCACGATGATTGTGGTAACTCACGAGATGGGATTCGCCAAGGAAGTTGCCGATAGGTGCATTCTTTTCGATGAGGGTCATCTAATTGAGGAAGCCACACCTGAGGAATTTTTCTCCAACCCTAAACACGAGAGAACTAAACTATTCCTTAACCAAATTTTGTGATTTCGTGCTTGCGCAATAAAAATAACCTAATCTTCACTTGAAGATTCGATGATGGAGGCTCTGACCACCTACCTTGACCAAATTGAAGAGGCTGGGACTTTGGCCCAGATCGGCTTTGGTTTGGTAGCCAGCATAGTCTTTACATTCATTTTTCGTACCATAATTAACGGACCTGTTCTCAAGAGAATTAAGTCTAGTGAAAATCTCTATGATGACCGTGTTTTTGTCCTTGCAACACCAATTCTAAATCTAGGTGTGATGTTAACTGGAATTTGGATGACCTTCCAATGGGCCTACGAAGAGGGTTCCTTTGAGCGCTCGGCATTTGCTGGAGGTTCGGTGGCAATTCTTCTCGTAATGATGGCTCAGTTCCTCACCGCGTTGGTCGACGAATTTATTCCGCCTATTTTCAAGGAATTGGATGATAGAACCCATCTCGATCTTTCTACAATGCAGACAATTTCAGTAAGTGCAGCTAAGGTGATAGCATGGCTCGCTGCGATTCTCCTTGCTTTAGATCAGATGAAAATAGATATAACTCCAATTCTTGCATCTGCGACGATTCTAACTTTAGTGGTTGGACTTGCACTTCAGGAGACAGCAGGTAATCTCGTTTCAGGGATGTTAATGCTCATTGACAAGCCGTTTTCCAAGGGTGACAAGGTGATTGTCAAAGGGGTCAAGGGCAAGGTCATTGATGTTGGAATTATGACGACCAAAATAAGAACCGGGAATGAGAGAATGGTCGTCATTCCAAATACCTCTTTGGCGGGCGAGGTTGTTGAGAATTACGCTCAAGGCAGTTCTCTTGATAATCCGGATTCGATGAATTTGAGATTCCGAGTTAATACTACTCTTGACCAAGATGCAGAGCGTGTCAAAGAAATAATGCTGAAAGCCATTAATGACTGTGAATATACTGTGGATTATCACAAAACAGAAGTTCTCTTGTATGATATTTCTGAGACTGCACTGGTCTTCCGGTTGGATTGTTGGGTCGTTGATTACAATAATGAGAGGAAAGCCAAAGATTGGATTCTGATTGAGATTCTAAAGCAGTTCAAGACCCAAGGTATTTCGGTGCCTTTCCCTCATCTTACCGTTAAGCAAGAAGATTGAATCTCAGTGCAAACTTTCTATTGCATTTCGCATTTCATCACTAAGAGGAACCGATTTTGAATTTTCAAAGTCGAATAGGACAATTATGCACTCTCCACTAGCACAAAGTTCTCCTGCACCATTGTAAACGACATTTTCCATTCTAAAACTGGAATTCCCTATGTGAGCAACACGAGTGCCTACAGTGACATTGTCGGGGTAGAAAATTGGCTTGTGGTAGTCTATGCTCAAACTCGCAAGGACTGGGCCAATAGTTTCTGATTTTATCGTGCGGAGCTCTACTTTCTGGAAAAAATCAACACGAACTGTCTCCATCCATCTCAAATGCCTCGTGTTATTTACGTGACCGAGTGCATCCATGTCTCCCCAATGAACGACAAAGTCTCGCAGAACCGGATATCCTTCCATTGGCCCTGCACTAAGCCACTTGGTTTTGAGGTTCTCTATTGCATCCAATGTGCAACACGGTCGTGAATTGTACTTCGGAAAGTTAGGAGTTGCAATTTAGGTCCCTCAATATCAACTGTAATCGTTGCCCCTCTGGTGAAATGTGTTTCATCCCATCCGTCACTGACAACATATCCTCTATGCATATCACTAGTGATTACGGAGGGGTGCTCGGTCCAGGACCAGTAAGAACCGTCGTCTTTACGTTCTGGACGAGGTAAATCTCGTGCTACGAATAGATAGTGGTCATTGATTTCCTCTGCTGGGAAAATAGTGCCTTCGATGTTTGCCACGTGACGAAACCAAGCCCCTTGACCAAGGAATGTAGAGAATAGACAACCCGATGAATGTTGTTTGCAATCTACTGAATCATCCCTCTGAAGTCTGTACTTTGAGGGCTGATATTGGTGTGTGTTTGCGACAAGAAGATCATTCAGCGCAGGATCACAGCGGATACTATTACCGCTGGTAGTGATTATTTCTGCTTGAAGGCGTGGAAGTGTGTTGACTATCGCTTCACCAGCCAAAACAGCACGGATATCCGCGCTGAAGTGTTTTGGGTCACTACCCATGTAGAACCCGTATGAACCATTATCATCATCCTCACGAGGATGTGAATTGACTCCCATCACAGGAGTTTGAGAATCTACTGAATGAGCGATGGAGGTTAGAGTGCCATCTCCCCCTAGAACAATTACCATATCACAATCAATGAAATCAGTGCGACGAACCGTCTCGCGTGCAGAGTAGTCTACTCTTAATTTCGATTCAGCAACTAACGTGTCTAACTCTTTGCGAATAGTTTCTAGAGCCTGATCATGAACTGGCTCGAAGTTCTTTTTGTAGACAACTAGAACATTTTCAATCAATACAGCACCCCCTTTCTGCAATATTCGCGTCTAGCCGCTTCCATATAGGCCCGACGCAGGCAAATCATCGGTAGAATTGACCTAGAAAGCATAGACTCATCAAAGGGTTGCGACGGCGAATAGGTGTGGGCAAAGCGCCAATCCTAGTACTCCTTCTTCTAGCGCCTGTATTGTCGGGTTGCCTTGAAGTGCCTATCAAACCATGTGAAGATAGCGAATGTTTCCCACTCAGCAATGAAGTACTACAGGGAATCTTGAGCGACCCATCATCTTTTGATGTAATTTCTATGGCGACTACTGAATCTAAACTAAAGGTGGAATCATTGACTACTTATTCTACTGAAACTCAACAAGGTGAGATATTTTGGAGTGTTGCTAAGGATGATGATGCGCAGCTCCGTTCAGTCGCTATGCGATTAAGCCTCGGCACAACATCAATTGATACAGAGATAGTTGAAGGAGCCTCGAATACTAACATCCGATTGGGTAATGTTTGGTACGAAGGAAGGGATGCAGTACCAGAATACAAGGAACCGTTCTTCGATATAGCCGAACAGGCGGCTGCAGACCCAGAAGGATTCTGGCCTTCTTTCGGATTTGATACAACTTCTATCTCCGAACTTGACTGGACTATAACTGGAGATATCCTAGATCAGCAGCAGGTGGCTACTGGAGTAAATGAGACTCATACTATAGTACTCGAGATGAGGGGTGTTCCCCCTAGAATCGTTGGTATCGAACTCTATGGGTTTGATGACTCTAACTTTGTTTTGAGGGTCTATACGGATGATGAATTTGAACTACAATTACAGGATGATTTACCTCGTTCAGCGATTGAATTTACCATAGGAGACTCTAATGTTTTGAACTCAGAAATCACCATGTGGGGTGGCTATGTTCCTTCAGGTTTTACTTCTGAGGTCAATCCTTCTGAATTGAGTTTTCATGTTTTAGTTTCTCAAAGTGATACTGAATCATCAATCGCGGAAATGAACCTAGCGGAAATAGAGGCTAATGTTACTGATGAAGATGGCAATTGGTGGGCCTTCAATTACTGGGATTATTCAGGAGATGGATGGTTTTCAGCCGGTGACTTCTACGAGATTCGAACCAATTCTACAGTCGAAGCAAGAATTGGAGTCTGGGATCATTGGGCATCTTCATGGACTGGAGAATTATCTCTTCCAAACTCAATCTAGTCATCTGTGCTTGCTAAGGGTTGAATAATGACCGAATTAATCTGAACCCAGATGAGTGGAGAGGGGGATGACGAATCCATCGAGGACCGAATACATCATCTGATTCAAAAAATTGATGTCTTGTCTCATGAGGCATCAGACAAGGCATCGGATAAATTTTCAGAATTTTCAGGTGTTGCTGCGGAAAAAGGTGCAAATGTCAAAGAAAAATTGTCAAAGATGAAACCTCAGCCTAAGAAGAAAAAGCCAATGCAAAAACCCGAAGAAGAAATTAGAACGATTTCGAATACAGTCCCGATTATGGCAGGTAATACACATTCAACTTACACCGTTAATCCATTTGAAACCAATTCAACAATGAAATCCCCCGAATGGAAAATCACTCGGTTTTTTGATAGATTATTCAAAGCAATAGTAAATCATCTTCAGTACACTTTCCCGGCCATTGTACTCTTCAGTACTGTGATTTGGATGGGTTATCTCACCGACGGAACAGCCATAAGCCAATATCTAGAAAATTTCTGTGATTGGTCTGGATTTTCTAAGGGTAGCGTCGCTCTCTTATTTTTTTGGGGCTGGCTACCTGGTCTAATTATTTCAGTTCCATTACAAAACACAGTTAGCGCAGATCCAGTAGTGGCAATGAATTTGGTTAGCGTGTTATTATTTTGTTCATCATTAATGTATTTCTTTAGAATCAGATACGCAAAACACGCGATGGCGATGGGTTTCATTGTTGCGATACTAGCTAGAATTCAATATCCACTGAGTGAGGTTGCCAAACTTGCTGATTTTTCCCTTCCAGTTACCCTAACGGTAATATTCTTCACAGCACTTTTCCTCTTCCTCTTTTCCCTCCCTCGCTTTGAGATGGGTTCTCGTAAACCTGTTGAAGGCTTTGATATAGATAATGAATTAATTTCCCCAGATGCCCTTGAGATACAAGAAGCCTCAAAGGTGATGGGCGAATTTGAATGGATGGATACAGACATGACTGACCCAACAGAAACCCTGCCAAGACCAAAGAGACCACGCGGCCGATCAGAATTAGAGATGTATGAATGGGTGTTATTACTCGTCAATACAATACTTTGGCCAATCTCAATCATCTGTACGATGGTTGTAGGTGCCAATACTGAGTTTATGGGTATGGGTCCCTTCAATGTAGATGAACACTGGCTTCTACTAGTGGGAGCATGGGCGCCTACTATGTTCTTCTTCCTTCTTCTCTTCAAAATGGATAAGGCGGCTCGTGATGGTCAGACCTTCCAAATGGAAAAGGTCGCATATCAAGAAGGTATGAATCGTTATACTGAAGCTAAAAACGCGTACATGGAATTGTTAACTCTCAAGGCTGAGGTACGTAAGCAACAGATTCTCGATGAGAATCCTAGTGTAAGTGCTGCTTCTGCTACAACTTCTAGTGAATGATTAGCATATCCACCTCTAGGTCAGATTGAAGCGCCGTCAACCAACGGCTAAGGGTATGACGAGCGAGAGTCACCCTCTACCTCGTCTCGTCTCCCACCTTCGTGATTATCGAGGCCAGGTCATATTAGCATCAATTTGCTCTGTGATGAACAAGTTCTGGGATCTCGCACCCCCTATCTTGATCGGTATGGCAATCGATGTCGTTGCCTACAAAGAAGAATCGATGTTAGCCGACTTTGGCTACAGCGACCCCTATGATCAGTTCCTCATTTTAGTAGGAATCACGGTAGTAATTTGGGTTCTTGAATCATTATTTGAATATTGGTTTGGAATTTTATGGAGGAATTTGGCCCAAAGTGCCCAACATGAATTGCGAATGGACGCCTATGAACATATTCAGAATTTAGAGATGCAGTGGTTTTCTGAACAGACTACTGGCGGTTTGATGGCAATAATGAATGATGACGTTAACCAACTAGAGAGATTTCTCGACCAAGGTGCTAATGATTTACTACAAGTCGCTACTACAGTAATTGTAGTCAGTGCAGTAATGTTCATTCTAGCACCGCAAGTTGCAATTTATGCTATTTTACCAATACCGGTAATCGTGGGCGGCTCGTTCCTTTTTCAAAGGAGAATTGGGGTTCGATATACCAAGGTGCGAAAGGAGGTTGGAAATCTCAACGCATTGTTGAATAACAACTTGCATGGAATTACGACAATCAAATCATTCACCGCTGAATCCCGTGAAGTCGATCGAGTCGGTATCGCCTCTCAGTCATATAGGGATGCAAATCGCGATGCAATTCGACTTTCTGCATCGTTTGTTCCACTTATACGAATGGCGATATTATTTGCCTTCACAGCCAATATGCTAGTTGGAGGCTGGCTGGCGTTAGAAGGTGAGTTATCAGTTGGTGCTTATTCGATAATTGTCTTTATCACCCAGCGATTATTATGGCCATTAACTCGTCTTGGACAAACATTCGATCTTTACCAGAGAGCCATGGCCTCGACATCAAGAGTTCTTGACTTACTAGATACAGAAGTTGGCCTAGTGGAAGGTGACTTAGAACTGAATGACGTTCAGGGAACAATTTCCTTCGATTCAATCCAATTCTCTTATCCTGAGAGAGAATCTGTACTGAATGATATTTCTCTAGATATACCAGCTGGTGCTACAGTAGGCCTAGTAGGTTCAACTGGCTCAGGAAAAACAACATTGGTTAGACTTCTTCTCCGCTTCCATGACCCCATTAATGGCTCAGTGAAACTTGATGGGCATGAAGTTAGTACACTCACTCTTTCATCTCTGAGAGGTGCAATCGGCTTAGTTTCGCAGAACACTACTTTATTTCCAGGGTCTATTCGTGATAATGTACTGTATGGAAGACCAGATGCAAGTGAAGAAGAGGTGCTTGAAGCAGCAAGAATTGCTGAGGCAACTTCATTCATAGATGAACTTCCTTTAGGTTGGGATACTGATATTGGAGAGGAGGGACACAGGCTATCTGGGGGTCAGCGTCAACGTTTGGCCATAGCAAGAGCGGTTCTGAAGGATGCACCGATTCTAATTCTTGATGAAGCGACCAGTAATGTTGACAATGAAACTGAGGCTGCTCTTCAGCGTTCAATAGAGCATCTTTCTGTAGACCGAACAACTCTGATAATTGCACATCGTTTGTCAACAGTTAGGAATGCTGACATTATTGCAGTTCTAGAAGGCGGGAAGATTACAGAATTAGGGACTCACGAGGAATTGAGTGAAAAAGGAGGTCTCTATGCTCGCCTGTGGGATGTACAAACCGGTCAGAGCATATCTGTGTGAATGCCTTAGTTTGAAGAGTGTATGACGGCAAAGCATTCATGTCATCTTAGTGTACCGAAGGGCTGATGGCGAGGGTAGACTCACTGATTTGGTTCCTCGCCGGATTCGCTCAATTACTAGTTGCTGGTGCAGTTGGTGGAGATCCCGTTCTTGACATCTTGGCAATTATTTTGCAAGGTACTGGCGGCAGTTCCTTAGTTCTCGGTTTTTACTTTTTGATATTCATTGCTAGGCACCAGAAGGAGTTTACAGATACATATTCAAAGATTGAAAAATCTACTCTCTTACGTAATCCTCAAACAGGTGAAATAGAAATTGTTGACAAAACACCTACTGTAAACAAAGCCCTATGGTATGCTGCACCTATTGCACTAACATTCATCAGTGCATTATTCTGGCTATCGTCCTGAGGAGAGACTCTTGTCTAGGAAAAGGAATTTCGAAGACACGGTGGATGGAGTCATCAACAATCCTGCATACGATATGCTTGGTGGTTACCAAATTTTCATCAGAAGGATGGCTATTCCTACCTTTATTCTGATATTTGCATTAATAATTTGGTCTATAACATCAAATAAAATTCTTACAGCATTCATAACGGGTATTGCCATAGGGCCGATATTAAATTTTGATAGGGCCATAGCCCATTGGTTTCGACTTAGAAAAATCAAAAATGAGTAGATTTTCCGCCGAAGGGGTGAAAGCCATTTGCCTTTCTCGTATGATTGATGGCAACTCTAGACGACTTCGATTTGATTTCTCTTGTGTTCGGTGAAGCTGGTTCTTCACTTGAATTCTTATTCGCGGCTTCAGCCTTAATTGGAGGAGTTCTATTTCTTCTTTGGTTCATTCTAATGCTTCTTGGAGGAGTTGCCGAAGGTGTATTTGAGGGATTATTTGGATTAGAAATGGATGTGATGAGCTCAGACGGATCATTTGATGCGATGACCTTCCAAGGTGTGATGGCCTTCATGATGTTCTTTGGACTTGCAGGTTTGTACACATTAAAATCAGATGGTGGAGATACATTGGCGATTGGCGTCGGCGGTGTTGCAGGAGCCGCATCGATGTATGGTACAGGGAAGATTTTCCAAGTCTTCTTTGCCCTAGAAGCTAGTGGTAATATTGAGATTTCTGATGCTGTAGGGCAGAAGGGGACCGTCTATCTACGGATTCCAGATGGTGGAGTAGGGCAAGTCCAAATCCAGTTGGGTGGAGCACTAAAGACCTACAATGCCAAGTCAAAAGATAACCAAGGGATTGCTACAGGTGATTTCATAGAGGTGGTTGATACTATTGCTTCAACTCTTGTGGTAGAACGTGCGTCCTCAATTGAGGAATAATAGCCATTTGTCATTAATTATTCTAGACTATGCCGGCAAATCCTTCTTAGGTTAATGTATAGTGTGATGACTTGGAGCAATCGCTATGGCCGCCGCAGGTGCACTACTAACAATAATGATGTTCGCAACCTTACTATTCTTGGTTGCAATTGTAATTTTCTTTGCGCAGAGGTACAAGCGCTGTCCACCTGACAAGGTTATGGTTGTCTATGGACGTACCGATAAGGGTAAGGCGAGTCGGACAATTCACGGTGGTGCTGCATTAGTTTGGCCATTGATTCAGGACTATGCTTTCCTGTCTTTGACTCCAATAACCATCAATATTGACTTGAAGAACGCTCTTTCAATGCAGAACATTCGAATTAACGTTCCATCCACCTTCACTATTGGTGTATCCACAGAATCTCACATTATGGCAAATGCAGCCGAGCGTCTACTTGGATTGCAGCAACCACAGATTGAGGAAATGGCCAAGGAGATTATCTTCGGTCAACTTCGTCTAACTGTTGCTTCACTTACTATTGAGCAAATCAATCAAGATCGTGATACATTCCTAGAGTTGATTAGAACCAACGTGGATACTGAATTGCAGAAGGTAGGAATTTACCTAATCAACGTGAACCTAGTCGATATTACTGATGAGTCCGACTATATCGAGAGCATTGGTAAGAAGGCTGCTGCAACAGCGGTCGAGAATGCACGCGTCGACGTGGCAAATGCAGAGCGAGACGGTGCTGTTGGTGCAGCAAAGGCTAACCGAACCAAAGAAATTGAGGTCGCAAAGAACCTTGCTGAGGCAGAGAAAGGTCGTAAGACCGCAGAAGCAGATCAGCGTGTTTACGTCGGTCAGCAAGAAGCACTCGCAATCTCTGGTGAGAACACAGCAAAGGCCGAGGTGGCACAATCCGATGCTGACCTCTCTGAGGCTGAGGCCGCTGCAAAGCAGCGAGCCGATGTTGCGACAGCGCAATCGCAGGCAGCGATTGAGCGCGCTCTCTACACAGAAGTAGAAGAGCGTCTACGCGCTAGTGACATTGTTCGTGAGAATATCCAGAAGCAGCAGATTGAGATTGCTGCTGAGGCTGAGGCTGAGCGCCAACGCCGTGTTGCACGGGGTGAAGCAGATGCTATCCTAGCCCGTTACGAGGCTGAAGCAGCTGGTGTTCAGAAGGTTCTCGAAGCCAAGGCTACAGGTTACAAGGGTCTAGTTGACAGTACCGGTGGCGATGCCAAGGCAGCAGCAACTCTCCTAATGGTCGAGAAGATTGAGGGCATGGTCGCAGCTCAGGTTGAGGCTATCCGCAACTTGAAGATTGACAGCATCACTGTATGGGATTCAGGCGGCGATGGAGATGGGAGTTCCACTTCCAACTTCATCTCAAATCTAGTGAAGAGCCTGCCTCCTCTACATGACATTGCTTCCAATGCTGGTGTGGATCTACCAGACTACCTTGGTAGTATGCAGAACGACGAATGAGCCAGTGAGTCGACTATCCCTTTGGGATAGTCAGCCTCATGAACAATAGCAGGCTCGCTCGTGACATGAGCAACGAGGAAGTAGTCATCATCGGAGGTGCCCGAACGCCATTCTGTGAGTGGCTAGGTGGCAAACGAGGAGATGGCGAGGCTGGCGGCCGCCTAGCTTCTGTAACTACTGAAGATTTAGGCTCAATCGCAATCAAAGGTGCCTTAGAGAAGACAGGAACAAGTCCTGAGGCAGTTGACCATGTAGTCATGGGTCACGCTTTGCAGACTAGTTCCCAAGCTATCTTTGGAGCACGTCATGCTGGTCTAAAAGCCGGTATACCTCAAGAGGTACCCATGTTGACTCTCAACCGATTATGTGGTAGCGGAGTACAATCAATAATTTCCTCTGCCCAGATGATAATGCTTGGAGAAGCCCAGACAGTAGTTGCAGGTGGGATGGAGAATCTCAGCCAGGCACCCCATGTTCTTCGTGATATGCGGGACACCTACAAACTCGGACGCCCGCCTCGTGAAGGAGATACACTATCGAAGGATATGGAGGATTACTTATTCACCAATCTCTTGGATAGAACCTGTAACTCATTCATGGCTCAGACCAGTGATGAATTGTGCCGAAGAGTAGGAGTAAGTAGAGAGGAAACAGATGCTTTTGCAGTCGAATCTCATACTCGAACTCAGAATAGTGTTGACAATGGAGTTTGGGCAAACGAGATAGTGAATGTTGAAACTGCAGACGGAATTGTTACCGCTGCTGACGAGGATCACTTTGTTCGTGGAACTACTGAAGAATCTCTAGCGAGTCTAAGGACACACTTTGGTCCAGAATCTTTGGTAACTGCAGGTAATGCTTCAGGAGTCGTAGATGGTGCAGCAGCCGTTGTTCTGAAATCAGCCAGTAAGGCTGCTGAAGATGGTGATGAACCACTAGCTCGCATTGTAGATTGGGGAATTGTTGGTCTTGAACCAGCGATTATGGCATATGGTCCTGTACCTGCTAGCCGCCTTGCTCTAGAGCGTGCTGGAATGAGCATTGACCAGATTGATAGGTGGGAGATTAACGAAGCCTTTGCAGGTCAAGCAGTTGCTTGCATGAAAGAGTTAGGAATTTCTCATGATATAGTAAATGTCAACGGTGGTGCAGTAGGTCTAGGTCATCCTCTAGCAGCAACCGGAACTCGACTAACTCTGACCCTTGCTCATGAACTGAAAAGATGCGGTGGACGTTACGGGATTGCTACAGCTTGTATTGGCGGTGGTCAAGGAATTGCTATTATCATTGAATCCTTGTGATTCAGACCTATGTGATAATCCCATAGATATCAACAAGATATCTAATCAGAGCTAATGTTACTAATAGAAGAAAAGGGTACGACAAGACTTTTTGAGGAACATAATTGATAGCAACTGTTGCTCCAAAGTATGAACAAGCCATCATTAATATTGGTGCGATAAATAGCCAAATTCCTAGTATATCCCACAACTCAGCCCCCGTTTCATCTACAATTAGGTGAGTAATAATTCCCATAGGGATCATCCATGATTCAATTATGTAAGATGTACCTGCAGATTTCCTATGTCCCCAATCTAAGAATTGCCTATGTACCGTCACGAAGATAGCCCCTCCTCCAATTCCAAGGAATCCTGAGGCCATACCGCCTCCTGCACAGAGTTTTCGATAAAGGCTCAATTGCTCATCATTAATTTCTTGATTTTCTCCAATGTTTGCATTATGTCCATTGACTTCACTATGCATTTTCTTGGCAGTTCTGTGAATCACCCATACCATCAAAAGAGAAGCCAAAGAAATAATTATTATTTCACCAATATGTTCTACTAGAAGGGCACTAAGTATAGTTCCTAAAATGGTCCCCAAAATTGCAGAAACAGTCCCCTTGCCTCCTACTTCCTTGTCGGCGTATCCATCTTTTGAGTGGGCTATACGACTACCCAATGAAACCATCCAGACTAGAATCAATGAAGAGACTAGAGATACATGAAGACTCCATTCCATTACATAGAGGAAAATTGGAACATATAGAACGCCCCCTCCAAGCCCTAGAGGCGAGATTATCATTGCCAGAGTCAGAATAGACAATAATACCAAGACAGAAGTAGGATCCATATTCATTCATCCTTGATGTAGAAATGCTCTTTTTTAGGAGACAAGGGGCGCTTCATCCAGAGTGGCCGTCTTTCATTTCGAGGATGTGTCTCTCTTTCCTTCGCCCATTCATTCCACTTTTTGTAATATGTGAATGACTTTTCCCTATCAACTTCAATATCCCCATATTCTTCTCCAGATTCAGGGCGAGAGAGTTTCACTTTCTGTAACCAACAGTGATGACCAGATATGGGGTCTGGTTGAACTGCGTGAGTAATATTCTGATGAACTCCTCCATCACGCCACCAAATTCGGTTTGTATCGGGGTCATCAGAGTTCCATGGTTCTATACCATTGACTGTGCGCATCCTCATTTTCCCATTACCTCTGTCTTCGATAGAGACTGTATTAGTCATGAATCGATTCCCTTGATCTTGGTCTCGTCTCCATCTACCAATATGGTGCGAGCATCCAATTACGCCGGGTTTGATACCTTCTGTGACCCAAACCTTGTCGATAAACCAACCTATTTCAGTCTCAATCTTCAATAAATCACCCTCTGCAATACCTAGTTTTGCAGCATCCTTTGGGTGAATCCAAATTGGGTTTCGATGAGCAATCTCAACTAGCCACTTTGCATTTGCTGAGCGAGAATGGATATGTTGTGGTAGGCGGAAATTTGGAAGTAGACAATATTCATCGTCTCCAGTTAGATTGTCAGGATGTACATGTGATTTCTGCCGATAATGGGGTATTGAGTGCTCGGGATAACCGAATTCAATCATGGTCTCTGAGTAGAATTCTTGTTTTCCAGAAGGAGTGGGCCATCCTTCTTCCTTGTATTTTTCATAAGTTGATTCTTCAATTAGGAAAGCCCCATGTTTCCTCATGTATCCTAGTGCATCAGTACCTTCTGATTCGGCGGCTTCGGGCAATCCTGGGACGCGCTCGAAGAGATATTGGTAGTACTCATCGATGTTGATTTTCTCACCCTCACGGTATGGGCTCATGAAATGTTCACGAATACCCATAGTGCCATCATCAATCCTCCATGATAATTCAATCCAGAATTCATCTTCTTCCCATACCTCTCCTGGATTGACTTGGTGAGTAAATTCTACATCTTCCCCTTCACGTCTTGCAAATTCACGTAATACGGGTTGACGGAATGCTACCCATTTTCCAGAACTTGTAGCATAAGAATTGACGTCGTGCCTCTCAGAAGCGTGACCCATTGGAAGTACATAATCTGCAAAGAAGGCAGTTTCGTTCCATGTGGGTGTTAGGGCAATGTGACAACCAACTGCTTCTTCATTTTCTAACATTTCAATCCAGGAAAATCCATCTGGAAATGTCCAGACTGGATTGAACACTCTTGTGAAGTAAACATCCATGGCGCCTCTTCCATCTTTCACGAGATGCGGCAAAATATGGCTCATCTCATAGTGAGCTAGCGTATATTCCGGAGGGAAGTGCAATTCATTCCAACCATCGGGGTCGGGAGGCACATCGAAAAGCTCGGGTTTGAATTTTGACCAAGAGTTTGGACTAGTCCCTCCAACAGTTCCTACTGAGCCAGTAAGGACATTTAGGAAGTGCAACGTACGACTAACTTGCCAACCACCTAGATTACCAATCGCTGCACTGCGCCAAACATGAGTACAAAGTCTAGATCCAGAGTTGGCAACAATTTCTCCAACTTCTATTACTTGTTCTACAGGAATCCGACACTCTTCTGCAGCGAACTCAGGAGTATATTCTGCATATTCATCAATTAGTAGTTCGATATATCGCTCAAAATCACAGTCTTCATTTGGATGAACTGCCTTCATCCACGAATCCCAATTAACTTGATTCTCCATGAAATCTCGATCATAAAGGCCCTTTTCGAGTATGATTTTCGACCATGCTAAGAATAGAGCAGGTTCTGAACCGGGCCATGTTGGCAACCAATGATCTGCCATTGCTGCTGTATTGGATAATCGCGGGTCAATCACAATCAATTTCGCTCCATCCATCATTCCTTCTAGGATTCTCTGAGCGTGAGGATTGAAGTAATGTCCAGTTTCAAGATGTGATGATGTCAATAATATGACCTTGGCATTGGTATGGTCGGGACTAGGGCGGTCATGCTGCTGCCAAATTGCATAGCCTGTACGTGCACCTGCTGAGCAGATATTTGTGTGTGAATTGTGTCCATCAACGCCCCAAGCTTTCAACACTCTATTTGCATAACCTTCGTGTCCAGGTCTACCTACGTGATAGACCACTTTGTCTACAGCTCCAGTTTTGAGAGAAGCTCGAATTTTTGCTGATATTTCATTCAAAGCCTCATCCCAAGTAATTTGTTCCCATCCTCCTTCTCCACGCTTACCGACTCTCCTAAGTGGGTGCAGTATCCTCTCAGTATCTTGAATTTGATTAATTGTAGCCGGACCTTTTGCACAATTTCTCCCTCGACTTCCAGGATGATGTGGATTCCCTTCAAATTTACTGACTTGTCCCGATTCTTTGTCAATATATGCTAGCATTCCACATGCAGATTCGCAGTTGAAACAAGTCGTGGGGACTAGGGAGTAATTTTTCTCAACTCGAACCGGCCATGAATTCGCATCTAATTCCGTATGATTATGCCATTCTTCAGGTGAAGGGAACTTACGGAGTTCAGTTTGTGTACTTGATACATGTTCGCGGTCGAGATTAGGTATGATGCGCAATTTCTGCGCAATTTTCTCAATAAATGTCCGCGCCATCATCTCACCTCAGTGTAGAGTCTCCAATTGTGGTTCTCTAACCGCTTTATGACCATGAATAATTACCCAAGAACACATAATAATGGCAATAATCCAATTCAACATATCATTAGCAGTCACAGTCGCTGTAAGCATCAGAGTACCTGCAAAACCTGCTACTAAAGTCTCGAAGGACATCTTTGCAGTGAGCCATTTATCACGAGACCAAGAGCGTCCTTTGGCTTGAGCAAAGAGCCATGCAGTGTAGACCCCGGTCAATGCAGATAATGGAATTCCTGCAATAGCTAGATATTCAAGAAATGTTCTATCTAAATCGAAAAATAGTATTAATCCACTAAGTGCTAGAATACCTCCAAATCCACTTAGAAATATTGCACCACGAACAAGCCATGAACTAAAGTTGGGTCTTAGGAGTACATAGACGAATCTTTCAGGCCGATCTAGGTCCATGATGAGAAGTATGCCCGTTATTCCAAGAAATGTAGTGCACCCAATAATTAGTTTCCACCACAATTCATCAGTCATCTCTAGAATTCCAGCAAACATTGCTATCATTGCTATCAAATAAGTGCCTGAAGCAATCGCTTTTGTTGTGATATAGGCTGATACTTCCCAACCCCATAGTACTCCTTTTGATGGTTGATCATAACTTCTCTTGGGTCGCTTTGATTGTATCTCCAAACGTTCCATTACATCATGAATTATTGCCTTATCACGCGGATTTGCTGCTCGAGCCTTTTTCTCAAGCGCCAATTGTACAATCATTGAGTTAGTATCGGAGGCGCCAATCCTTTGTTCTGCGTATTTTGCATAATGCCCCACCCCTGCTGCTTGGTCTGTCCAAAGGTACTCTCCAGTTCTTTCTGTAGCGTGTGGATCTAGCATATCTTGACTTGTTTCGATATAGAATAAATTCGGTTTAGCCCCAGATTCAGGCTTACGAACAGTTGTATCATGATTTCGTAAATAACCTGAGATTGAGGAGTTTTGGTCATCTAGGTCTCCGGATACAATCGCCTCGGTCGGACAGACAATCACGCAGGCGGGTTCGTAAGAATGCTCAATCCGGTGGGCGCAGTAATTGCACTTGGCTGCAGTGCCCTTGTTTGGATCGATGTATAGGG
>Ga0208894_1000071_pt1 | contig 91545 bp, 84 predicted proteins | sample ETNtaG_12_FD_185752 | JGI IMG/M metagenome (GOLD analysis project Ga0208894, IMG submission 185752) | Marine microbial and viral communities from oxygen minimum zone, Eastern Pacific Ocean - ETNP201306SV49 (SPAdes) (version 2) | ecosystem: Environmental > Aquatic > Marine > Oceanic ...
ATCGGAACAATGGCCTGTGACGCCTACGGCGACTGCTCGTCATCAAAGATCACAGTCATCCAGAACATCGACACAGGCGACTACGAGGCCTCAACAGCCAACGTCGTCTACGAATACGCACCCCTGGGCTCCAGCCAGGTCGGCGATGTCGCCGCCGGCGCGAGTGGTTTGGCTGCTGTTTGTCCTTCGCCTCTGGTGATTCAGACGGATTGGTTTCCTGAGGCTGAGCATGGGCCGATGTATCAGATGATTGGTGATGGTTACAGCGTTGATGCTGACAACAAGGTTGTGAGTGGGCCTGGTCAGTTGGGTGGTGCGCCTTTGGGTATCGATATTGAGGTGCGTACTGGTGGTCCTGCTATTGGTTGGGCTCCGGTGTCTTCGTACATGTACACCGATGATTCGATTCATCTCGGGTACCGGTCAACTGATCAACAGGTCCTTGAGTATTCGGATGCTCCGATGTTGTCGGTTGTGGCTCCTTTGGAGAAGAACCCGCAGATGGTGATGTGGGATACCGATGCGCATCCGGGTGTGAGGTCTCTGGCTGATCTGGGTTCTGAGGGGATCACGATCAATGTGTTTGGTGGTGGAACGTTTGCTGATGTGTTTGTGGCTGAGGGCATCTGGTCTGCTGACCAGGTTGATCCTTCTTATGACGGTTCCCCGGCTCGGTTTGTTGCTGATCAGACGATCGCCCAGCAGGGTTTTGCTTCTGCTGAGCCGTTCCAGTACGAGCATGTGTTTGAGGAGTACGGCAAGGCTGTCGCCTTCGAGTTGCTTCACGATGCCGGTTTCCAGGTGTATTCCCAGACGGTTGGTATCCGTCCCGGTGACCTTGAGGACCTGAGGGGTTGTCTGGAGTTGATTGTTCCTGTGATTCAGCAGTCTGTTGTGGACTATGACGCTGCTCCTGAGCGTGCCAACGCGATGATTGTTGATGCTGTAACCCAGTTTGAGGATTTCTGGGTGTACGACATGGATCTGGCAGCGTTTTCTGTTCAGGCACAACGCGATCTGGGTCTTGTCGGTAACGGACCTGATGGGATTGTCGGCAACATGGATGAGGCCCGTGTCCAGTCTGTGATCGACAAGATCACTGCAGCAGGCATGGACTTCGAAGCTGGTCTGACGGTGGGCGACATCATTACCAACGAGTTCATCGACACCTCAATCAGTTTCCCCGAATACGGCCCCAACTACATGGCCTTTGACGCCAACGGCGATGGTGTCATCACCCTTGGCGTTGCCGCAGCCGGACCTGCTGATGACGGTGCCTACTACCAGGCGGTTGTGGATGCCGCCATCAGGCTGTCTACGGAGAACGGCTTCGAGACCCCGATCGTGGTCGACAATATCGAAGCGGCGAACGCCGCCACCGAGTTGTCGAACCTCGCCGAACAGGGTGTCGACATCATCATCGTTGGCGCCAGCGAGATCGCCGAGCCGCTCCCGGACCTGACCGAGCAGTACTCGGACATCTTCTGGTACTGCAACTGCGGTGCCGGGTTCGAGTCCCTCCCGGGTCTGGCCCAGAGCCTCGACGACAGCTCTGAGATCAGTTACTCGGCCGGGTACGCGTCGGGTCTCCTGCTCCAGGAGCGGGGATCAACGGTCGCCTACTTCATTGGTTGTTGCGACCTGAACTTCGAGATGGAGGCACTGCGCGGCTTTGAGATGGGCCTCCAGGCGGTAGACGCCTCGTTCACCGTGACCTATGTGCCGACAGGTGCGTGGCCCTACGACTTTGACAACGTGCCCAACGCCACCGAGGCGTTCAACACGGCCCTCGGTGAGGGCGTCGGTGTGGTCTACCCGTACCTGGGTGGCGCACATGAGGCGATAGTCCAGTTGGCCAACGAGAACGGTGTGGTGGCACTCAGCGCCGGACCGTCCGATGTCTGCACCCGTGAGGGCGACCTGACATGGGATATCGCCGTCAGGTTCGATGGCGGCGACTACGTCGCTGCGATCTTCCCGCAGATCTTCAGCGGGGCTGTGACCGAGGGCCAGACCAAGGTGTTCAGGGTGGGCGTTGACCCCGAGCCGGGAGCGGTCATCTGCAACGCCACCGCTGATCAGCAGGCAGCAATGGATGCCGTCTACACAGATATCGCCAGCGGCGCATTCGCAGCCGAGTTCGGCGCTATCAAGGCTGAGGCCTACGGCTACTGAGCGAATTGAGCGAGGCTGACAACGGCCTTCTTGGTGGGGGTCCTGCTGCGTCAGGGCCCCCACCGGCCGTTTGCACACGCCTGTTGAGCAAGCGCTTCGGGGCGGTTTCCGCGTGTGATGCGGTTGACATAGAGATCCACAGGGGCGAGATACACGGGATCCTGGGAGAAAACGGGGCGGGCAAGTCCACCCTGATGAAGATGCTGATCGGTCTGGTCGTGCCCGACTCGGGTTCGATTTTCGTCGACGGTGCATCCGTGAGGATCGCCGACCCCGTGGCTGCTGCCTCCCTGGGTATTGGAATGGTGCACCAGCACTTCAGCCTGGTAGAGGCACTGACCGTCTGGGAGAATGTGGCCCTGGGTGACTCTGGAAGGCTCAGCCAGACAGGTGTCAGGAACGCCGTGGGAGAGTTGAGCGAACGCTATGGCCTCCGCATCGACCCCGATGCACGCGTTGCCGACCTGCCTGTCGGGCTTCGCCAGAGGGTTGAGATCCTCAAGTGTCTTAGGCGAGAGCCGGACATCCTGATTTTCGATGAGCCGACGTCTGTCCTCACCCCGGAGGAGTCAGAGGACCTGTTCCATTCTCTACGCGGTGTCGTCGAACAGGAGGGTCGCTCGGTAGCTCTGGTCAGCCACAAGTTGACAGAGATGCTCGAGGTCACGGACCGGGTGACGATCATGAGAAACGGCCTCGTAGTGGACCGCTACATGACCGCCGATGCCGACGCCGGAATGCTGGCGAGGGCCATGGTCGGGCGCGATGTTCGTCTCCGAAGCACGGAGGTATCAGAGGCGATACCGGACATGCATGCGGGCGATGATGGCGCAACGCCAGGCGTGGACGGTCCGGTCCTGGAGTTCAGGAAGATCGAGGTCCGGGAACCCGGCGGATCGATGGAACTCGACGACCTGACGTTCAGCCTGAAGCCCGGCGAGATCCTGGGCCTCGCCGGGGTGGAGGGAAACGGACAGCGGGTAATCGCCGACCTTCTTTCAGGCCTTCGCAGACCGTCCAGCGGAGAGATTCTCGTAGATGGTGTCGAGGTGGATGTCAGCCAGGCTGGTGCCGCCCTGCGGGCGGGTATAGCCGTCATCCCCGAGGACAGGCACGATTCGGGGATAGTCCTCGAGATGTCGGTGGCTGAGAACCTCATGCTCTCGGACCAGTCGGGAATGGCGACACGCGGCATCATCAACGGTGCGGCACTAGCGGTGGCGGCCTCTGACCTGATCGACCGGTTCTCGATCATGTGCACCGGACCCGATGCCCTCATGTGGACGCTGTCTGGTGGCAACCAGCAGCGGGTGGTTCTGGCACGCGAGATCACCGCTGATCCCGCGGTGCTGGTTGCTGCACAGCCCACACGCGGGCTCGATGTGGGGGCGATCGAGTACATGACTGATCAGTTGAGGCGGGTGGCCAGGTCGGGTGTCGGAATCCTTCTCATCTCAAGTGAGCTTGATGAGATCCTGGAGTTGGCGGACCGGATCGTGGTCGTCTTCATGGGCCAGGTGACTGGTGAGATGGCCCGCTCCGAGGCCAACCGGGAGAAGATCGGCCGCCTCATGGGAGGCGACCTGTTGTGAGCGCCCAGCCCACCGCCGAGCGGGGAGCCCGGAGTCGCCTCATGGAGGTGGTCCTCCTGTACGCAGGCTGTGCTCTCGGCGCTCTCGTGATCTCGGGCCTCATAGTCGAGGCGGTTGGTGCCGACTGGAGCACCGTGGGCGGTGCACTGCTGAACGGAAGTGTCCTGAAGCCGGGCAGATGGGGAGGCACCATCGGGGTGACGATTCCCCTGGCGATGGTTGCCATCGGCACGATCATCAGCACAAAGGTCGGTCTTGTCAACATCGGACAGGAGGGTCAGCTTCTGGTCGGGGCGGCGTTCGCCACCTACTTCAGCACCCGGGTTCCAGGACCAGGCCCCTTCGTCCTGATCGTCGTTCTTGCTGCCGGAGTGGTCGGCGGGGCGCTCTGGTCTGGCCTGGCCGGTGGGCTGCGTTACTGGCGAAAGGTCCCCGAGGTGCTCACGACGCTGTTGTTGGTGTCGGTCGCCTCCAACCTTGTCGGATACGGCCTCAAGCATCACTGGCTCCTGCTCGACGCCGAGGCCAAGTTGGGTAACCGGAACCTCGTCAGCGAACAGTTGCCACCTGACACCCGGTTGCCCCGTATCACGATGTGGGGCAACGACTTCCCGATCAGCGCCGTGCTGGCCGTCTGCCTGGTGCTCCTGGTCGGATGGATGTTGAGCCGGACCCTGTGGGGCTACCGGCTCACGGTGGTGGGGCACAACAGGAAGGTGGCGAGGCGGTTCGGAATCAGCGAGTCGGCCCAGGGGATGATTGCCATGCTCGCTTCGGGCGGGTTCGCCGGCCTGGCTGGTGCGTTCATGCTCACAGGAGGGGATTTTGCCAACTACCGGATGGTTTCGGGGTTCTCGGTGAGCATCGGGTGGGTCGGTCTTCTTGTTGCGCTGGTCGCCAATAACCGTGCGCTTGCGGTGATCCCAATGGCCTTCGTGTTCGCCAGCCTTCGAACCGGATCGGGCTTCCTGGCATCGACCGGTATAGAACGCAGGGTCACAGACGTTGTCCAGGGCCTGATTGTTCTGGCTCTGCTCCTACCCCCTGCGATCATGTTCATAGGCGAGAGGCGCAGAGCCCTGGCGGCGGCAAGGAGCAGGGTCTGATGGGTGGCCTGATCTCAGTGGTCTGGGATGTGGCCAGCACGGACTCCGCGTATACGGCGGCTGCCCGGTTCGCTGTCGTGCTGGCGTTCGCAGCAACCGGCGAGTGGGTTGCCGAGAGGGCCGGCACGCTGAACATCTCGGTCGAGGCGATGATTCTGGCGGGGGCGTTCGCAGCGGCAATGGGCTACCACACGACAGGATCGGTGGCGGTCGGTCTGGCCTGTGGAACTGTCGCCGGTGCGATGGTCGCCTCGGTGCAGGCTGAGATGAGCCACCGCCTGACAGCGGACCAGTTCGTCGTGGGCCTGACGCTCAACATTCTGGTCCTGGGTGTGGTCGGCTTCCTCGGGTCGGAGTGGGAACCGTCGACGCGAACGGCGTCAGTTGTTGAGATACCGCTACTTGTGGACGTACCCCTTGTCGGCCCTGCCCTGTTCGGCCAGCCGTGGCCCTTCTACCTGATCTACCTGGTTGTGCCCCTCTGCGCCTGGCTCGTGCACCGGACACGCTGGGGTCTCGAGGTTCGTTCGGTCGGAGAGAACCCCCAGGCTGCGGACGTGAGCGGAATCGATGTGAACCGGCGGCGTCGTCAGTCGATCTACCTGGGCGGCCTGACCGCAGGTCTGGGAGGTGGTTATCTCCTGCTTGGCCAGGTGGGAAGGTTCGATCCGGGCATTGTGGCCGGGAGGGGTTTCATTGCGCTGGTGGCGGTGATCTTTGGTGGATGGACTCTGCGTGGCGCCATCTTCGGCTGTCTCCTGTTCGGGTCCGTGCTTTCGTTCCGGTTGACCCTGCCGGGCCTCGGATATGAGTTGAACAACGAAATGCTCTCGTCGCTGCCGGCGCTGGTGACCATCGTGGCCATGGCCCTGTTCGCACACGCTGTACGCCAGCCCGAGGCTCTGGCGCGACCCTTCATCCGGGGTCTCAAGTGAAGGTCTGCTCATTGATGTCGAGGAGTGCACAACGATGAAGGCGATGTACTACGAGGAGCCCGGTGGGACAGAGGTATTTCGCTACGACGATGTGCCAGATCCGGTTCCGGGTCCGGGAGACGTCGTGGTGGACGTCGTCGCCACGGCCCTGAACCGACTCGACGTGCTTCAGAGGAACGGTTGGTTCCAGATGCCTGGGTTCACCTACCCCCACATCGCCGGAATGGACCTGGCAGGGGTTGTGTCCGAGGTCGGTTCCGATGTGATGGGCGTAGGTGTGGGCGACAGGGTCGTTGTGGACCCGTCCTTGGCCGGTGTTGCCGACAACTCCAAGCTGTCCGGCATGGGTGACCTTCACGGAGAACTGGGGGTGATCGGAGCGACAGTGAACGGTGGCTACGCCGAAAGATGTCTCGTGCCGGCATCCCACGCCCATCAGGTGCCTGAGTCCGTGTCTCTCGAGCATGCCGCCACGTTCCCGACCTGTTTTTTGACGGCATCGCACGCCCTCTTCGAGGTGGGCAATCTGGCGCCGGGCGAGACCGTGATGATCCATGCCGCCGGCTCTGGGATCGGCGTTGCGGCAATCCAGCTGGCTGTCCACGCCGGCGCAACCGTTCTGGCCACAGCCGGCAGCGACCACAAGTGTCAGCGGGCAGTCGGTCTGGGTGCATCCCACGCGCTCAACAACAGGACTGGAGATGTCGCGGGGTGGGCCAGAGAGTTGACGCAAGGTGCCGGTGTCGACATGGTCATGGACTGTGTCGGTACCGCCTTGTTCGGTGCGTCTCTCTTTTCCATCGGTGTTGGTGGCCGCCTGGTGAACTGTGGGAATGCCTCGGGGGACGAGGCGACGATTCCTTCGCTCGGCTACGTGTTCCACTCAGGAATCTCAATCCACGGGTCCGACCCCTACCGCCCAGAAGAGTTCGGACCAGCCTGGGAGGACTTCTGTTTGGGCGGGTACCAGGTTGAGATCGACTCAGTTCACCATCTGTCCGAGGCGGGCGCTGCTCAGGAAAAGATGCTCTCAGGGGACTTCTTCGGCAAGATCCTGTTGACCCCGTAGGTGGTCATGGCCGACGCTCCGTACCCCGAACTGAAGAAGACCCACACCATGGCCCACAAGGGTCGTCCGTGGACCGACTACAAGCCGCCACCTGCGGCTCCTGTCTGGGGTGTGATTCAGGGCCTCGGCTCTTACCACCTGCTACTGGCCGCCCTGGAACTCGACGTGTTTGACACCTTGGAGCGGATGGGGCCGACAACCGTCGGGCTGGTCGCAACCGAACTGGGCTTATCCGAACCCCATCTTCAGGCCCTTCTCGACTCGCTGGTCGCCCTTGGCCTGCTTGAGCAGTTCCGCAGCGTCTACGGGTTGAACGACACTGCGAGGCGATACCTGACCAGCGACGGAGAGGCATCGATGGTCGGCCTGGTACCGGTGGCCCCCGGTCCCCACGACAACTGGGAACGGCTTGCCGACACGGTTCGCCACGGGCGACCGGCGACCCCGATCGACGACGATCCGGCCGCCTTCTACGTGCCTCTCGTGGAGGGCACGTTCACCACCATGTTCCGGGCGGCGTCTCGTGCCGACACCCTTGTCAGGTACTCGAGCCTTGCAGCGCCGAAGATTTTGGATCTGGGTGCTGGAGGTGCACCATGGAGCATTGCCGTTCTGAAGGCCTGCCCCGACGCAACTGCCGTGGTGAACGACCTGCCCGGGGTGCTGGGGGTAGCAGAGCGGATGACGAAGGAGAACGGTGTAGCGGACCGGTGCGAGTTTCTCCCGGGTGACTTCCACGAGGTGGAGTTCGGCGAGGGCACCTTTGATCTGGTTGCCCTCGGACATGTGTGCAGGACCGAGGGTGAGGCCGGCGCCCGGCACCTCGTCGAACGCGCCTACTCGGCCCTCAGGCCTGGTGGCCGTGTGATGGTCGCGGACTACTTCGTGGATCCTGAGCGAAAGTTCAACCCACACGCGGTGCTGATGGGTATGACCATGATGGCGAGCACCGTGAACGGCTTTCCGCTCACCGGTGAACAGATGGCTGGCTGGTTGCGTGAGGTTGGCTTCGAGGCCGTTCGCCTGATTGAGCCGATCGGCTTTCAGTTCACCTACGTGGCCACAAGGCCCTGCTGACAGTTATTCGACTATGGAGGATGAAATGACCGAGAACATCGACACCCTCATACTTGGGGGCCGCGTTGTCACCATGAACTCCACCCGTGACGTGATCCGGGACGGGGCGGTGGCCCTCAGGGGAAACAAGATCGTCGACGTCGGCAGGGCAGTCGATCTGGAGGAGAGATACCTGGCAGCCGAAACCGTCGGCGGTGGCAGGTTCGTCGTAACCCCGGGAATGGTCAACACGCATATCCATGTGACCGGAGAGCCTCTGACGAGGGGGTACGTGCCAGATGACACGCCCTTTGTGGAAAACGTTTTCGAGTGGTTGTGCCCTCTCTACTCGGTTCACACGGCTGCGGAGGAGAGGCTGTCGGCACAGCTCGCTGCAGTTGAGATGCTCAAGTCGGGCACGACGACGTTTCTCGAGGCCGGAACCATCCGGTTTCTCGATGAGGTTATTGACGGCTTGGCTGAGGTTGGAATCCGAGGACGTCTGGGTCGTTGGGTCTGGGACCTTCCTCCTGAGCCTGACGTCTACAAACAGGACACTGATGAGGCCGTCGGCTTCCTTCAACACCAGTTGGAGAACTACCGGTCTGTGGCCGACGGGCGGCTGGGAGCGTGGTCGATTCTGGTGGGCCACACGACCTGTTCGGATCCGCTATGGCGCGCAGCGCGTGAACTGGCGACCGAGCACGGAACGGGATTGAGCTTCCACATGTCTCCAGCACAGTTGGACCCTGATGGTTTCGTGGCCGAGTTCGGCCAGCGCCCGATGGTCCACCTCGACGAGTTGGGCGTAATGGCCGACGACGTGGTCATCACCCACTGTGTGCAGGTTGATGATCAGGAGTTGGAGGTCATGGCCAGAACGGGTGTGCACGTGGCCCACTGTCCGACAACGGCGTTGAAGGTGAGCTACGGCATCACCCGGGTCGGAAGGATGCCGGAGATGGTTATGGCTGGAATCAACGTGGCGATAGGGACCGACGGCAACAATGCATCGAACTACTCGGACCTCATGCGGGCCACTTATCTGGTCGCCGGACTCTTCAAGGACGCCAGACAGGATCCGCAGATGTTCCCGGCCGAGATGGCCTACGAGATGGCAACCCTCGGGGGTGCAGCAGCCATGCAGATGGGCGATGAAATCGGGTCCCTGGAAGCCGGAAAGTTGGCGGACGTGGTGATGCACGACACGGACAGGCCGGAGTGGAGGCCGCTCCACAACGTCATGAACCAGCTGGTCTGGTCTGCTGACGGTCGAGGCGTCCACACTGTCTTCGTTGACGGCCGCAGGGTTGTTGAGGACGGCAGGATCACTGCCTTCGACGAGAAGCGTTTCTATGCGGAGTGCCAGACAGCCGGCGAGGCTGTGGTGGCGCGGTCAGGACTGCCGGACCGGGCCAAGTTTCCCGTTATCTAACCGGCCAGCGGGGAGTGGGTGACAGGCCGGCCTGATCGAGTAGCCGTCGCTGTGATGCCACCGCCTCGGCCACCAGGTTGGTGTGGTCGACCCTGGTGCTCTCGTGGTTGAGTACCACGGGCACGCCGTCGACGACCACGTCCCTGACAGAGCGGCCGTCGCCGGTCCAGAGGAGTTGAAGTGCCGGGTCGACTGCGTTCGGGGTGGACCCGATTCCGTTCAGGTCGTGGACAACCAGGTCTGCGATCTTGCCGGTTTCGATTGAACCGATGCGGTCGTCCATGCCAATTGCCTCGGCTCCGCGGATGGTCAGCAGTTCCAGGGCGGCGTGGGCGCTGAACGTCAGCGGGTCACTCGACATGTCACGTGCCAGGCCGGCTGTCAGGGCGGCCACCCGGAGGGGGTCGATTGCATCACCTGCGTTCTCGGTGTCACAGCCGAGGGCCAGCCGGCCACCTCTGGCGAGGAACTCTATGTGCCGGCCCGATGCGGTGACTCCCTGTCCCAGCCTCAGGTATGCCCATGGGCAGTAGGCGACCGCCGTGCGGGTCTCGACCAGCAGGTCCACCTCGTCGTCGTCAAGGTGGACGGCGTGGGCAATCAGGGTCTGTGGACCGAGTGCCCCGATGTCTGCAAGGTGTCTGATCGGCCGCTTCCCGGACCTCTCGGCAAATGCCACGGCGTCGTCGGCCGACGGCGACATATGGAAGGTGAGACCGGTGCCGGAGGCCCGCGCCAGGTCGGCCGCCTCTGCAAAAAGCTGGTCTGACGCCAGGTCGTGGCCGACCAGGGTCACCCAGCCCTCGACGAGGCCGCCGCTGGGGTTGGCGTCGAGCACCGAGCGCTGTCGGGCCATGACCTCTCTTGTTGGCAGCGAGAACGGGCCCTCACCGCTGTCCCAGCCCCAGGTGCCGATACAGCCTCTGACCCCGACGGCACGGAATGCGGCAGCGACGCGGTCGGGGTGGGCGACGGTTCCGGCCTCGATGGTGGTTGTGATGCCGTTGCCGACCGCCTCGAGGAGCGACAGGGTCGCCGACAGTTCGTCGTCGTCGCCGGTGTGTGCTGCGTGGACGGGAACAACCCAGTCGAAGATCGCCGTGGTCGTGGGTATGTCATCGGGGATGCAGGAGCGGATCAGGCGGTCGCCGGTGAGGTGCTGGTGTGCGTTGACGAAGCCCGGAGTGACCACGCAGTCCGGGCCACCCAGGAGTTGGACGTCAGGGTGGTCTTCCAGCAGGTCGGCACGCCTGCCGACCCGTTCAATCCGGCCGTTGATGACAGCGACAGCGCCGTCGCTCCAGATGGTCCGGTCAGGGTCCATCGTGAGCAGGGTTCCCGCAACGATCAGGTCTGTCATGTTGGCCTCCGCTGAGTTGGGACACTAGTGATGCTTGTAGGTAATCTGCGTCCATGACCAAGCCTGACCTGATGTCCTCGACTGCTCTCCGAGCGCACTGGCACGTCGTGGCCGGTTCCGTCGATGTATCGCCGGGGCCCCACGGGGTGACCCTGTTGGGCGACGACTATGTGCTCTGGCGGGATCCGGAGGGCAGGATTGTCGCCGGCCCCGACACGTGCCCGCACCGTGAGGCACCCCTGTCTTCAGGGACAGTTGCTGACGGTTGCCTCTCGTGCCCTTACCACGGGTGGGCGTTTGGCGGCGAGGGTCGCTGCGTGGAGGTGCCTTCGGCGAACGACGGCGTTCCCGTGCCTCCGCGGGCAAACCTGTCGACAATCAGTGTCGAGGAGGCCTACGGGCTGGTCTGGGTGTGCCCTGGCGAACCGGTAGCTCCGATTCCGGGGATGGCCATTGACTCAGACCCCAATTTCAGGCGGATCAACACCGAGGTGAAGGTTTGGAACGTCGCATCCACGAGGATGGTCGACAACTTCCTCGACATCTCCCACTTCCCGTTCGTGCATACGGGAACCTTTGGCGGTGCCCAACCTCCTACCGTTCCGGCGATTGAACTCGAGGACCTCGACGGCGGCTACCACGGCTACCGCTATGAAGTGGTGGCGAAGAATCCCGATGAGGCCCAGATCACCTCAGGGTCATCTGAGCCTGAGGTGGGAAGGGTCATGAGCACCGGATTCTGCCTTCCGCTGACGGTAAGGAGCACAGTTGCCTACGACTCGGGCCTGCAGCACATCCTCCTTCTGGTGTCGACCCCGATAGACGAGGTCACGTCGTATTTCACGTTCGTGGTGTGGCGTAACGACGACTTCGACGTACCGGGCGACGAGGTGATCGAGTTCGACAAGGCAATCGGCGAAGAGGACAGGGTCATGCTCGAACGCCTGTCGGGCGAGATGCCGCTCGGGCAGACGGATCTGGTAAGCGTCCAGGCCGACAAGGCCTCGGTCGAGTGGAGGCGGCGCTTCGCGTCGATGCTCGAGGCCTGACCTGTGGGTACAGCAGCGGCCGGGGGCACAGCGGAGGGGCTTGATGCCGGTAGAGCGGACATAGAACACCTCCTACGGCCGAGCGTGACGCTCGTGTCCGAGGGTGGTTCGGCCCCCGTTCCGACCCGTGCCGGCACGTTTGAGGGGCACGTGTTCACGAGCCTCATCGATGGTCTCGAGCATCTGGCACTCGTGTTGGGGGATGTTGTCGGAGATGAAGTCGTGACGCGGGTGCACTCCGAGTGTCTGACAGGTGATGTGTTCGGTTCCCGTCGTTGCGACTGCGGCGCTCAACTCGAGATGGCGCTCGAGCGCATTGCTGATGAGGGCCGTGGCGTGATCATCTACCTGCGTGGCCACGAGGGCCGGGGGATAGGTCTTGCTGGCAAACTTCAGGCCTACCGCCTTCAAGATGAGGGCCTCGACACGATCGAGGCGAACCTGAAACTCGGCCATGCGGCAGACGAACGCCACTATGGAGTAGCAGCGCAGGTTCTCTCACATCTCGGGGTTGCGTCGGTCGTGTTATTGACAAACAACCCGGCGAAGGTCGGAGGGCTTTCCGAACTGGGGGTGAGGGTGGCTGGTCGTCTACCGCTCTGGAGCGAGCCGACCGCCGAGAACGAGCGCTACCTGTCGACGAAGCGATCCCGACTCGGTCATCTGGCGCCTGACTCCCTCTGAGTTTTCAGGCCTGGTCGGTCTGGCGAAGGAAGGTGAGGCTGTCGAAGTAGTCGACCCGTCTGGTGATTAGGCCATCGCAGACGGTGAACCTGAACATCCCGGGTATCTGGATGGCAACATCGCCATGGGTGGCATGGAGCATGTAGGCGACTGCAACCCTATTTTCTTCAGTGATTGTCTCGACGGGCTCGTACCTGACACCCTCGAACATCGATAGGAACGCCGGGAGGCGGTCCTGGTAGGCGGATCGTCCTCGACACGATGAACCGAGGGCACTGGTGTGGACGTTGTCGAAGTCATCGCTGACGTGTGCGGCGATTGCCCCCGGGTTGCCCGTCTCGAACGAGGCCAGGTACGAGGTAACTACGGAGGTGGGGTCGGTGGTTATCCCCAGACCTCCTGAGCGGTGGCGTACACGCCCTGGTCGTAGGAGAACTCGATTGTGTTGCCGTCGGGGTCCCGGGCCATGCAGATGTAGCCGATCGGTGGTGGCATCTGTGTCGGTGGCATCGCGAGGCTTCCGTCGGCCTCGGCTGTGGCGGCAGCGGCTTCAATGTCAGCGCGGCTGCAGAGTTCGATTCCGATGTGGGCGAACGGGCCCAGAACCGCATGGGGTGAGTCGCCGAAGGGGTCCTTGCCCTCAAAGAACTGGGAGACGACCAGCAGGAAGGGGTGCTCGACGCTGTCGCTGTGTCCGATCCATGCGCCATACCCCAACTCGTCCTCTCTGCGGGCAAGAAGCGACAGGGGTGTGTGTTCGGTGTACCAGGCAATGGTGGCGTCGATGTCGTTCACCCGGAGGGCGATGTGTGTCCAGCGCGCCGACGGTGGATGGACTTGGTAGGTGTCTTCGGTCATGGTGGTCTGTGGCCTGCCTCTGTCTGGTGGGTGTCTACTCGATGGTCCAGCCGTCGGGGAGGTTGACCTCGCCGACGGCCTCGTGGGTCTCTTCGTCCTGTTCGGCGTCGGGCAGGTGCTGCCACAGCATCATCTGGTTACCCCAGGGGTCGACGAACGAGGCATTGGCACCGCCGAACTCGGTCCAGAAGTGGTCCCTCCACAACTCGGTTCCGCCCAACCTTGTGGCGGCCTCGAGGATTCGCTCGAAGGAGTCGTCCTCGCTGATCAGGATCCAGGCGCGGATACCTCGGCCGTCGGGGTTCATGCCGGTGGGTTCGGTGGGGTCGGGGTCCGGGTTGGGTCGGGCGTTTGTGGCGTTGTAGAGACCCATGTGGAGGTTGCCGGTCGGGCCCTGTGTGCCGTCGTCGACCTTGAAGTTCTGTCCGGGGACGATTCTGTGGAACAGGCCGGGGATTCGTTCTTCAATCTCCCAGCCGAAGACCTCGCTGTAGTAGGCGTCGGCGGCTGCCGGGTCGGTGGACGGAATGTCGATGAAAACGAGGGTGTTCGGGTAGGGCACGGTTACTCCCGGGTCGAGGCATGATTGCTGAGGTGACCATAACAGTTGGTCTGATGGTCTGACCACTCGTGGAACTCCAGGCTCTGCAGGCAGAGCTGGTGCGTTCGGGCACCCGGGTGGGCCTTCCACAACCCGCTGGTAGTCTTTGCGCCCGTGGACGACCCAACCGGGTCGTTCGGGGTCGGATCCGAAACCTCCGGCCCTCCGTATGGCTTCCGGCGACGCACTGCGCGCCATGAGGCCGGGTCCGATACCCGAGGTACCGATGCCGACCAACCTGCCCCCCAAGGCCGACACGATCACAGAGCACAAGCTTCATGAGACCGATACCGGTTCTCCCGAAGTTCAGATTGCCCTGCTGAGTGACCGCATCAACCACCTCACCGGCCATCTGAAGGTCCACAAGAAGGACCATCACAGCCGACGAGGCCTGTTGATGCTGGTGGGTCGCCGCCGACGGCTGCTCGACTACGTCATGGCAAATGACGTCGAGCGCTATCGGGCGATCATCGCCAAGTTGGGGCTGCGCCGGTAGGCGAGGTACCTGGGGTACGGCGGCCACACGGCCGTCCATATCCCTGTCGGGGGTCCGGACCAACGGAACCGACAACCAATACGACGACCCCGGGTCCCGGAGGTCATCAGTGCCAGTTGCATGCCGCTCGGCAGGTTCCTCCCAAGGGGGTGACCGGGTCGGGATGTATCCAACTGGAGGCTGGAGGCCGAGGGTTGCCCGGATTGCCGCAAGGAGCGGCCGTCGTCCCGGCCGGAGAAGTTCCAGCCGGGATCAAGAGAGGAAACAATGACTGAAGTAAAGACCGTGTCCCGCACATTCAGCGGGTCCGACAAGACAATGTCGTTCGAGGTTGGCCGTCTGGCCGGCCTCGCCGACGGTGCCGTTCTGGCACAGATCGGCAGGTCCACCGTCCTGGTGACCGCCACCGGAGCGAGGTCGCCCCGACCGGGCGCCAGCTTCTTCCCACTGACCGTCGACATCGAGGAGCGGATGTACGCCGCCGGCAAGATCCCCGGCTCGTTCTTCCGCCGCGAGGGCCGTGCGTCTGAATCGGCGATCCTGACCTGTCGGCTCATCGACCGCCCGCTGCGGCCGATGTTCCCCGAGGGCTTCCGCAACGAGGTCCACATCGTCGGAACCGTCATGGGCGCCGACATGGAGAACCCACACGATGTTCTGGCCCTGAACGGCGCCTCGGCTGCGTTGATGCTGTCCGGTATTCCGTTCGACGGACCCATCGGCGCCGTGCGCATCGCATGGTCCGCTGCGGGCGAGTGGATTCCACACCCCACCTACGAAGAGGGATCTGAGTCGGCATTCGAGATGGTCGTGGCAGGTCGCCTGCTTGACGACGGTGATGTCGCCGTGATGATGGTCGAGGCCGGTGGAACAGCATCCACCTACGACGCCTACGAGGCCGGTGCCCCCAAGGTTGACGAGGCCGTGCTGGCCGACGGCCTTGACTTCTCAAAGCAGTACATCCGCGAGGTCATCGAGATGCAGCTCGAGCTCATCGAGGCCGTGGGTGCACCTGAGATCATGCCCTACGAGGTCACGGTCGACTACAGCGACGAGATCAGGGCAGTGGTCGAGGCCGCAGGCCGGGACCGCATCGCCGAGACCCAGACAATCGCCGTGAAGGCAGACCGTGGTGTGGCGGAGGCAGCCGTGAAGGCCGCCCTCCTCGAGGAACTGCTTCCGCAGTTCGCCGAGGTGGACGATGCCGACAGCCAGATCAAGGGAGCCATCCGGTCCATCACCAAAGACGTTGTCCGGGCACGCATCGTGTCAGACGGTGTCCGTATCGACGGGCGTGGAACCGCAGACCTGCGGCCGCTGTCGTCTGACGTGGCGGTCATCCCCACGGCACACGGCTCGGGCCTGTTCCAGCGGGGTGAGACCCAGGTGCTCAACTTCACCACCCTCGGCACCGGACGCATGGACCAGATGATCGACGGAATCGATCCCGTTGACCGCAAGCGCTACATGCACCACTACAACTTCCCCCCCTACTCCACTGGAGAGACCGGGTTCATGCGGGGTCCGAAGCGGCGTGAGATCGGCCATGGTGCGCTCGCCGAGCGTGCCCTCGTGCCGGTTCTGCCCGCCTTCGAGGATTTCCCCTACACGCTGCGCCTCGTGTCAGAGGTTCTGTCGTCAAACGGCTCCACCTCGATGGCTTCGGTGTGTTCATCGAGTCTCTCGATGATGGACGCCGGTGTGCCGATCAAGGCTCCTGTAGCCGGCATCGCAATGGGCCTTGTCTACCTCGATGGTGAGTACGTGACCCTGACCGACATCCTCGGAGCCGAGGACGCCTTTGGCGACATGGACTTCAAGGTGGCCGGTACGGCCGACTTCGTGACAGCCCTTCAGCTCGACACCAAGATCGACGGCATCCCCGCCGACGTCCTGGCGGCAGCACTGAACCAGGCCAAGGAGGCACGCCAGGCGATCTTGGCGTCCATGACCGAGGCCATTCCGGAGCCACGTGACGATGTCGGCGAGAACGCCCCGAAGATCGTCAGCTTCGAGATTCCGATCGAGAAGATCGGTGAGGTCATCGGTCCGAAGGGCAAGATGATCAACACCATCCAGGCTGAGACAGGTGCCGACATCAGCGTCGACGACGACGGCATGGTGGGAATCGTGGCTATCGCCTCACCCGACCGTGGCGCTGTGGCCGAGGCTGAGCGTCAGATCCAGTTGATCGTCGACCCGCCGACCGCCGAGGTCGGTGCCGTCTACGAGGGTCGTGTCGTGAACATCACCAAGTTCGGTGCCTTCGTCAACATCCTTCCCGGCCGCGACGGCCTGGTGCACATCTCCAAGCTGGGTGGCGGCAAGCGCATCAACAAGGTTGAGGATGTCCTCGAACTGGGACAACCCCTGACTGTCGTCGTCGAGGACGTCGATCCGAACGGCAAGATCTCGTTGATGCCGGCAGGTGACGAGCCCGACGAAAAGGCTGACGAGGCCGAGGCCACCGACGCTCCCGTCGAGAACGACGAGCCCGTCGAGGCCGAGTCGTCTGACAGTGACCCGGTTGACGACGACGTCGACACCGGATCCGATGACGACGATGACGACGATGACTACAACAGTATCGACGAGGCACCGGCATCAACCGGTCCCGTCGAGGTCGGCTTCGAGGCGGCATTCAGCGCAGAACTCGAGACCGTCCACGGCGACCTTGGCGCGGCCGCACCCACCAATCGTGGTGGTGGCCGTCGCAGGCGGGGTCGCTGAGCACCAACGCTGGTACGGGCCCTCCACGGGGCCTCAGGTCGGCCGCCGTTCCGGCGGTCGAACTGACCGTGCCCAATGACGGGTCAACCGATGGTCCGAGTGTGGTATCCGAGCGCATGCCGGATGCCCACTCGGTCTCGGTGGGTGTCTGGGTAGGCATCGGTGGACGCGACGAGCACCACCGCATCGCCGGTGCGTCCCACTTTCTCGAACACCTGTTGTTCAAGGGAACCGACACCAGGTCCTCTCGTTCCATAGCTGAACTGGTGGATGCCACCGGTGGCGAGATGAACGCCTTCACCACCAAGGAGTACACGGCCTTCTACGCACGTGTACCGGCCGGTGGGCAGGAACTTGCCACGTCACTCCTGACGGACGTAATCACCTCGCCGGCGCTTCGCTCCGAAGATGTCGACAGCGAACGCCGGGTGATCCTCGAGGAGCTGAACCTGGCTGCCGATGACCCCGACGATGTGGTCGGGAGCCTTCTGTACGAAGAGGCCTTCCCCTCTCATCCGCTCGGGCGTGAGGTGCTTGGAACCGCCGAATCCGTGACGGCCATGGAGCGCGACGACATAGTCGAGTTCCACGACCGCTGGTACCGGGCACCCAACCTTGTGGTGGCAGCTGCCGGCGACGTGGACCACGCCATGCTGGTCGATCAGGTGTCTGAGGCCTTCGACGGCCGCGGTGGTGCTGATTGTCCCGTCCGTGATGACGAGCTCTCCGAGGCCGGTGAGGGTCGGTCCGTGTCGCGCCAGACCGAGGCGGTGCACATGGCATGGGGATGGCGCGGCCTGCGCCGCGATGATCCGAGACGCCATGCACTCTCCCTTGGAGTCCACGTGCTGGGTGGGGGGCTCTCAAGTCGCCTGTTCCAGACGGTAAGGGAGGACCGCGGGCTCGCCTACAGCATCTTTGCCGGCATGAGCGGCTACCAGGACACGGGCCTCGTGACGGTGAGTGCAGGGACGTCTCCCGAAAAGGCCGACGAGCTGTCGACCGTCGTTGCAGCCCAGGTCGGTGAGGTGGCGGCCCAGGGCATCACGGCCGAGGAACTGGAGATAGCGAGGGACGGCTTCGAGGGATCGATCCTGTTGGGCCTCGAGGGGACCGGCAGCCGGATGGCCCGGCTGGGATCCAGCCAGAGTCTTTTGGGGCGGGTGCTGGCACTGGATGATTACGTCTCGCTTCTGCGTGAGATAACCCTCGACGACGTGAACGCGGTTCTCGCCGAACTCCTAACACTGGCGGCGACGGAAGCACGGGTCGGACCAGGTTCCTGAGATCTGTTTCGCGTAACCGGCCCCTCTGGCCGGGCTGTCGACCGCTAACCTCGCCGACATGAGCGACGCTGCGGACCGGTCCACCGGTGGGATCCGTGTGGGGGTAATTGGTGCCGGAGGCCGAATGGGAGCCGCTGTGTGCGAAGCGGTCGCCGGTGCCGACGACATGGCTCTGGTCGCAGCCGTCGACCCGGTGTCTCCCGGCGAGGTGCTCAACGGCGTGACCGTCGAGGCCGAGATCGGGACAATGGTCGACACGGGCGTCGACGTGGCTGTCGACTTCACCGTGGCCGATGCCAGCCGTAGAAACCTTCCGGTGCTCGCCGCAGCAGGTGTTCACGTTGTCGTGGGCACCTCAGGCCTGACCGACGACGACCTGTCGGAACTCCGGTCGGCATTCACGGCGAGCAACTGCCTGATCGTTCCCAACTTCGCCATCGGCGCCGTGTTGATGCAGCGTTTCGCAGAGGTGGCGGCACCCTGGTTCGAGACCGCTGAGGTGATCGAGTTCCACCACGACGAGAAGGTCGACGCACCGTCTGGCACGGCGCTCTCTACTGTTGAGCGCATGGCGGCCGCTTCAGCAGACTGGGCCGATGACCCGACGCAGCGCGAGGTGGTCGCCGGTGCACGGGGTGGCGCCGGCCCGGCCGACATCAGGATCCATTCGGTACGCATGCGGGGGATGGTGGCCCACCAGGAGGTTGTGCTCGGCACGACCGGCCAGACCCTTGTCATCAGGCACGACACCACCGATCGCAGTTCGTTCATGCCGGGTGTCCTGTTGGCGGTGCGCAACGTTGCCGGACTGTCCGGCCTTTCGGTCGGTCTCGATGCCCTGTTGGGTCTCTGAGACCTCTCAGGCGATTGTCTGTCAGCCGCCTCCTGCGCCCACTGTGGCTGCTCACCCACCTGCTGGTTGTGTCGGCGATGTTCGCGATGGTCGGCTTCGGGGTGTGGCAGCTCAGGCGCCTCGATGACCGTCAGGCACAGAACGCCATTGTCGAGGAGCGCATGGCCCAGCAGGCCGGGCCTCTTCTCGATGTGGTTGACCTCGATGATCCGGAGGCCTCGGTCCACCTGACCGTGTATGCCTCGGGGGCCTTTGATCCGGGCAGAGAGATCTACGTGGCAAACCGCACCCTCGATGGCCGGCCCGGTGTCAACGTGGTGACGCTCTTTGAACTCGACTCGGGAGCCGTTGTGGTCGACCGGGGGTTCCTCCCGAGGCGGGCGTATCTCGGCGGTGAGGACAGCTACTGGGCCACCCCGGAGGGTGAGGTGGTTGTGACGGGATGGCTTCGGACAACCCGGAGCAGTCGGGGCGGTCTCGGCGACGAGGTTGATGTGATCGACCTGACGGGGCTGTCGGAGCGCTGGGGCGTGTCGCTACTACCGGTCTACATCGAGGCCACCTCGGGTGCGGTTGTCGCCGACTACCCGCTTGTGCCCCGGCCTCCTGACCTCACCGACGGCCCCCACCTCGGCTATGCCATCCAGTGGTTCGTGTTCGCTCTGATCGCCCTCATCGGCTACCCGTTGGTGATGGTTCGGATCGCCCGCGACGAACCACCCGGGGTTAAAGCCTCCTGAGAGGCAGTTGCTAGCGTGACTGCCATGCCACACCAGAGCCATCCGGAGGTACGGATCCTGCACTCGCTGCGCGTGCGGGGGTTCGTCGACACCCACCTGGTTGCCGATGCGTCTGCAATGGACGTCCCCGAGGTCGAGGAATGGCTGGTTCGTCTCGAGTCGCAGGGAGATGTCCGTTACCGCGACGGCCGGATGTCGGGCTGGATGCTGACCACCGAGGGCCGGGGCCGGGGCGAGATGCTGTTGGCCACGGAACTGGAGGCGGCCGGGTGCCGTGAGGGGGTCCACTCCGCATATCAGGAGTTCCTGAGCTTGAACCACGGCTTTCTCGAACTCTGCACCGACTGGCAGCTGCGCCCCCCGACCCATGATCCGACCGGCGAAAAGGTCGTCAACGACCACTCCGACCCGGACCACGATGCGGCCGTCATTGCCCGCCTGGTCGAGGTCAACAGGGTTGTTCAACCGATCTCGATCGAATTGGCGGCCCTGCTCCACCGCTTTGACGGCTACGGTCGGCGTTTCGGGGACGCACTCGGGCGTGTCCGGGCAGGTGACTACGACTGGTTCACGAAGCCGATGATCGAGTCGTACCACACGGTCTGGTTCGAGTTGCACGAGAACTTCCTGGCAACCCTCGGGATACCGAGGGCGAGTGAGGCACAGGCCACCTGACATGGGCCGGAGAGGATTGTGATGGAACCCAGGTTCGGGCGGGTGCTGACAGCCATGATCAGTCCCTTCGCCGCCGACGGTTCCCTCGACGTTGACGGGGCAGTGACCCTCGCCAGATGGTTGGAGGAGCAGGGAAACGACGGCCTGGTTCTGGCCGGGACCACCGGTGAGTCGCCCACCCTCACCCAGGATGAACAGGTCGACATGATCTCCGCTGTGGTCGAGGCAGTGCAGATTCCCGTCATCGCAGGAGCCGGCAGCAACGACACGAGGTCTGCGGTCCGCAACGCCGAGAGGTGCGCCGAGGTTGGCGCCGCCGGAATCCTCGACGTGACCCCGTACTACAACAGGCCCTCCCAGGCAGGGCTGATCGAGCACTTCCGGACCACGGCAGCGGCCACAGACCTACCGGTGATGCTCTATGACATTCCGCCCAGGTCTGGCCGCAAGATCGAAACCGACACGATCCTGAGGCTCGCCGACGAGGTCGACAACATCGTGGCCGTAAAGGACGCCGCCGGTGACGTGGCCGAGACCGCACGCCTGATAGCGGCTGTTCCCGACGGCTTCGAGGTCTACAGCGGCGAGGACTGTCTGACGCTCTCCCTGCTGGCCGTCGGCGCCGTGGGAACGGTGAGCGTGGCATCGCACTGGTGCACCCCTGAGACTGTTTCGATGATGGCAGCGTTCTTCGGCGGCGACATGGCCGAGGCTGCAGCCATCAACCGGAGGCTCATTCCCTCCTACGACTTCGAGTCCGGCGACCTTCGGCCCAATCCGGTTCCCACCAAGGCCATGATGAAGGTACTGGGTCTTCCCGGCGGCGATTGCCGCCTTCCGATGGGCCCCGAGCCCGAAGGCCTCCAGGACGAGGCCCGCAGGGTGCTCGTAGGCCTCGGACGCGGCTGAGTCCACAGCACCAACCGATCGGAACATGACCATGGCAGCACCCGTACACCTGACGTTTCTGGGCGGTCTCGGAGAGATCGGTCGCAACTGTGCCGCCCTTGAGGCACATGGTCGGATCGTCATGTTGGACTGCGGCCAGTTGTTCCCAGACGACCTACCCGGGGTCGACGCTGTACTGCCGGACTTCACGTGGCTACGGGAGCGGGCCGACCGGATCGAGGCCTGCATCGTTACCCATGCCCACGAGGATCACATCGGTGGTCTCCCGTACCTGCTCTCTGAGATGTCGTTTCCGATCTACGGATCACCGTTCACCCTAGGAATGGTCCGGGGAAAGCTGAAGGCGGCGGGCGTGCCGGTGCCCGAGCTGATCGAACTCCACGACCATGCCCGACACAAGATCGGGCCGTTCGACTGCGAGTTCCTTCCTGTCACCCATTCGACCCCGAGCGGCCTGATGACGCTGTTCGGTACGCCGCAGGGCCTCATCCTGCACTCAAGCGACTTCAAGCTCGACGACAGCCCTGTCGACGGAAGGGTCACGGACCTCCCGCGCCTTCGGGAACTCGCCGCCGGAGAGGGAATCCGCCTCCTGCTGGCCGACTCGACCAACGCGGGTTCGGCGGGTGCGTCCAGTTCCGAGTCTGAGATCGGCCCGGTACTGATGTCGGTATTCGAGGAGCATGCGGGCCGGCGCATCATCGTCGGAGCGTTCTCCAGCCATGTTCACCGAATCCAGCAAATTGCCGATGCCGCAGCGGCAACCGGTCGCCGTGTGGTGGTCCTCGGTCCGTCAATGGTCCGAAACGTAGGCCTTGCACGCGACCTCGGCCTGCTGCGTATTCCCGAGTCGATATTTGCGACCGAGGACGATCTCGATGACCTGGACCCGGCCCGTACCTGCATTGTCTGCACCGGCTCACAGGGCGAGACCAGAGCGGCGCTGTCGCTGATGGGACAGGGCCGTCATCGCTTCGTGACCGTCGGCGACACCGACACCGTCGTCTTCTCGTCGCATCCGATTCCCGGCAACGAGGCTGGCATCGGGCGCCTCCACAATGCGCTGGCCCGCAGGGGTGTCCAACTGGTTCACAGCGGCCAGATCGGAATTCACACAACCGGCCACGGTAAGGCCGAGGAGTTGCTGGCGTTGCACGACGCTGCCGACCCCGACCTGTTCGTTCCCGTCCACGGCGAGTACTCGCATCTGGTTGCGCACCATGAACTGGCGCTGGAGCGCGGGATGGCGCCTGACAAAGTGCTGCGGTGCACCGATGGAGACCGGGTGAAGCTCGATGACGACGGCATCTCACACCGTGGTCGCGTTTCTGACACCTACGTGATGGTCGACGAGTCCGGTAACCCGGTCAGCGATGACCTGCTCGAGGAGAGACGTAACCTTTCCGGCGAGGGATTCGTGGTGGTGAGGGTCGTGGTCGACGGTCGAAAGGGGAAGCTCGTGGGTGAGCCCTTTGTCGAGACCAGGGGCTGGGTCGAACCATCGGACCGTGAGAGCTGGTGTGGTGAGGTGGCTGAGGCGGTTGGCAAGGCGTTGAAGCCGGTTGTCGCCGAGGGCGAACGCGATCCGTTGGAACTGGCCCGGCTGGCGCGGCGGGCCACAGGACGCCTCGTGTCGCGCCGAACCGGCCGACGGCCGGCACTGGTGCCCGTTGTGGAGGTCCGCTGAGGTTTCCCAGGGGCCTGACGTGACCGGTGCTGTCACCGGCCGGTGGTACGTTTAGGCCGCTGTGAGTACAAAATCTGAGCGCTCTGGATCATCCGACGAGTCGGTGCGCCAGAAGCGTAAGAACCGAGACCCGATGGACCGCGACGACGGCCCCAAGCCGTCAGAACCGTCTGACGGGCGACGGCCGGGTTCGTCCGGGCCTCCGAAGGAGGCTCTGCTACGCCGTATGGGCCGCGCTGCATTCGCGGGCCGGACCGATGAACTGCTGGGCCTTGTTCTGGTACTTGGCGGTCTGTTGGCAGGCCTGTCGGTCTACCTGGGCAAGGCGGGAATCGTGGGCCGGATCATCGACAGCGGCGCCGGCTGGACCGTCGGAACGACCAAGGTGGGCCTGCCCGTGGCGATGGTCGCAGTCGGCCTGGCCATGTTCCGGGAGCGGATCGAGTTCGACGAGATGACCAGACGCCTCCCGGTGGGGGCTTTCATGGCCCTCCTAAGCGCCACGGGTCTGCTCCACCTCGGCAGGGGCAGGCCGGGTATCGCAGACGGAGCCGACGGCCTGGGTGCAGGTGGAGGTCTCCTGGGTCTGGCTGTCGGGGGTGGGCTGGATGCCGCCATCGACACCATCGGTGCGGTGCTGATCCTGATCGGTACGGGTCTTGTGGGGGTGGCCGTGATTACCCGCATCTCAGTCAGCCAGGCCGCACGCGGCGTCGTTGTGGTTACCCGCCAGGCGGGGCGCGCTGTACTGGCCGGGCTAGTACCGCTGGGTCGCGCACTGCGGAACTGGTTGCAGAGCCTGCTCAGCGCTCCCGGCTCCGACAGTCCACAGGTGGTCATGCATCACGAGTCACCGGCGCCCGTTCCACAGCCTGTCTCAGAGGCAACCCCGGAACCCGTGCCTGCAACCGAATCTGGCGAAGATGCACAAGAGCCCGAGCCGGCAACAAAGAAGCGTAGGCGTCGAACAAAGGCAACAGCTGGGAGCGGGGAGCAGCTCACCATTGAACTGGGTGCCGCTGTGGGCGGCTCCACCTGGTGCCTTCCACCGTTGTCGATCCTGTCCCGCAGCGAGACGCATGATATCGACGCCAAGGCCATCGAGGAGCGGGGATACCGTCTCCAGGATGCCCTCTCCGCGCATGGTGTCGAGACCCGCCTGATCGACATGACAGTCGGCCCGACCGTCACCCGCTATGCCCTCCAGTTGGGCGATGGGGTCAAGGTCGCCCGGGTGACAAGCCTGAACAAGGACATCGCCTACGCACTGGCGGCAGCCGACGTGCGCATCCTGGCTCCCATTCCCGGGCAGCAGGCGATCGGCATCGAGGTGCCCAACGAGGAGCGCGAGGTCGTGGCACTCGGCGACATTTTGTCGTCGGCAACAGCCGCCAAGGCACAACACCCCCTCGAGGCCGCCATCGGGCGCGACATCGACGGCAAGCCTGTGCTGTTGAACCTCGCCACCATGCCCCACCTGCTCATCGCCGGGGCCACGGGCGCGGGCAAGTCGTCGTGCATCAACTCGGTTGTCACATCTGTGCTGATGCGAACCACCCCGGAGCAGGTCCGCCTGATCCTGATCGACCCCAAGCGAGTCGAGATGGGTCAGTACGAGGGCGTGCCGCACCTGCTCACAGCCCCTGTGACCGACCCCAAGAAGGCGGCCAACTCTCTCCACTGGGCCGTGCGCGAGATGGAGCGCCGCTACGGCATCTTGTCAGACTGTGGGTTCCGCGACATCGCCGGCTACAACGCCGCCCACGACCGTGGCGAGTTGAAGGCACCGCTGGGGGCGACCGACGACGACGGCGAACCGATGGCCTACCAGAGGCTGCCGTTCATACTGATCGTCGTCGATGAGCTGGCTGACCTGATGATGGTGGCCGCACGCGATGTCGAGGACTCCATCTGCCGCATCGCCCAGATGGCAAGAGCCGTCGGAATCCACCTGGTGGTCGCCACCCAGCGACCCTCGGTGAACGTGATCACGGGCGTGATCAAGGCCAACATCCCGGCGCGCCTGGCGTTTGCTGTCTCGAGCCTCGCCGACAGCCGGGTGATCCTCGACCAGCCCGGCGCCGAACGCCTGGTCGGCAAGGGCGACATGTTGCTGCTCGGTCCGAGCTCGAACACCCCCCAGCGAATCCAGGGTGCATGGGTGAACGAGTCCGAGGTGAGACAGGTCGTGTCCGCATGGACCCGACAGGTCGACGACATCCTCGAAGCAGGCGACGATGATGCTCCGATTACGGCCGAGGTCCCCGTGCTGGACTCACCACCAGGTTCGATAACCGACGACTCACACCGGCCCCCGACGGGTGGTTCCGGAGACGATGACGACCTTTTCGAGCAGGCCCGTGAGCTGGTGATAGCCAGCCAGTTGGGGTCCACCTCCATGCTCCAGCGAAAGCTGCGAGTCGGGTTTGCCAGGGCAGGCCGGCTCATGGATCAACTCGAGGAGGCCGGGGTGGTGGGGCCGTCCACCGGCTCAAAGGCACGCGAGGTTCTTTACGGGAACGAGGATCTCGAGAACCTGAACGAGCAGGGCCTGTAGGACACCGGCGCCCGCCGGTAGCCTCGCATCCGTGGTAGTCCACCTGGTGGCCCTTGTTGTGGGACTGGCCGTATTGACCGTCGCCGCTGACCAGTTCGTTGCAGGGGCAGTTGGTCTGGCGGCGCGCCTGAACGTGTCGACCGTCGTCATCGGTGCCCTGGTTATCGGGTTTGGCACCAGCGCACCTGAGCTGGTTGTGTCGACGATCGCAGCGTTCGACGGCCAGGTGGACCTCGGTGTCGGCAACGTGGTCGGGTCGAATGCGGCGAACCTGACCCTCGTCCTCGGGGCGACCGCTCTCGTCCACCCGGTTGTGATCGGCGACGGCCTGTTGCGCCAGGGGGTTCTGTCGTGTGGGGCCGTGGTCAGTTTCGCCCTGCTCGTACAGAACGACGTGACAAGGGTCGAGGGTGCGGTGCTTGCCGTGCTGTTGGTGATTGCCCTCTACATGGTTATCCGTATGGGTGGACATCTCGCCGAGGAGGAACCGTCAGGTGGCCTGGGCCCTAAAGGGGCCTGGATCCCGATCATCGGTGGCTTTGTAGGCACCCTCGGTGGCGCCTGGGTGGTCGTCGAGGCCGCCAAGGGCATCGCCGATGAGATGGGCTGGTCGGGGGGTTTTGTGGGTTTCACCATGGTCGCTGTCGGTACCTCGCTGCCCGAGCTGGTCACCGCCGGTGCGGCTGCCAGACGCAGGGAGACCGGTCTGATCATCGGCAACCTCATGGGGTCCAACATGTTCAACAGCCTTGCCGTGGGTGCCGCCCTGTTCCTGGCTGGCCCGGGTGCTGTAACCGATGTCAGGCTCCAGACCTGGGGGGTTGTCTTGATGGTGGCCGTGGCCGTGGCGGTCCTCGTAGTGATGGCAACAAGCCGCAGGGTCGCCAGGACCGAGGGGGTGGTGCTCCTCGGTGCCTACGCAGGGGTGATCGTGTTCATGGCGAGGGGCCTGGGAGCCGCCTGAGGCCAGCTGGGGGAGTTGGCCAGCGGCAGTCTCCCGTAGCCTTGCCGGGGTATGTCCGTGAAGCACTACCACCTGGTGACCCTGGGTTGCCCCAAGAACCAGGTCGACTCCGACAAGTTGGCCGGCACGCTGGTGGCCGATGGCATGGTGGAGACCGACGCCCCCGGCGACGCGGACCTCATCGTGGTCAACACGTGTGCATTCATCGAGGAGGCCAGACAGGAGTCGATCGACACGGTCCTGGCCCTTGCCGACGAGCGGGTTGGTGGCGCACGCCTGGTCGTGACCGGTTGCATGGCCGAGCGCTACGGCGACGAGTTGGCCGGGACGCTTCCGGAGGTCGACTCGGTCTCCGGGTTCGGGGTGCCGGTCACGCTGGGACGTCGACCCGGTGCGGAGCCTCTTCCCACGCTGGATCTGTTGAACCTGCCCCGGCCGGCCAGCCCACGACCATGGGCCTACGTCAAGGTGGCCGAGGGATGTGACCGGGCGTGTGGGTTCTGTGCCATTCCCACCTTTCGGGGCCCGCAACGCAGTCGTCCGGTTCCGTTGATCCTGGACGAGGTGGATGCCCTCGGTGTGCGTGAGGTGGTGCTGGTCGCCCAGGACCTTGCCTCCTTCGGGCGCGACCAGGGGGTGGGCGAGCGGGCGATCGTGCCGCTGGTGGAGGCCGTCGCCGACCGTGTCGACCGGGTGCGCCTCTTGTACCTCTACCCGTCGGACCTGACCGACGGGCTCGTGGACGCAGTGCTGGCAACCGGCGTTCCGTACTTCGACCTCTCCCTGCAGCATGTATCCCGGCCGCTGCTGGCGAACATGCGTAGGTGGGGCGACGGCAGGCGTTTCCGTGAGAGGATCGACCACATCAGGAACCTTGACGCTACGGCCACCTTCAGGTCCAACTTCATCGTGGGCTACCCCGGTGAGACCGAGGAGGACCACGACGAACTTCTGGCTTTTGTCGAGGACGTCGGCCTGGACTGGTGCGGATTCTTCGCCTTCAGCGACGAGGCCGGGACCCACGCAGCCGGCCTGCCCGACAGGGTTGCTCCCGGCTTGATGGCCGAGCGCCTGCTGGAACTGGGCGAGATGCAGGACGCCATTACGGCGGGGCGGCGTGATGCCCTCATCGGCAGTGAGGTTGTTGTACTGGTTGACGAGCCGGGTGTGGGGCGTACCCACCGTGAGGCCCCTGAGATCGACGGCGTGGTGGGCATTCCCCATGAACTTGCGGTGGGGGAGTTCGCCACGGTCACGGTGACCGGCGCCCTGGGCCCCGACCTGGTGGCCGCATGAGGCTCACGCGCCACCTGGGAACGGTTGTCAGCCCCGCCAACCTCGTCACGTTGGCGCGCCTGGTGTTCGCCCCGGTGCTGTTCGGGATGGTTCTTGCCGCCGAGAACACTGGCGGCACCTCCTGGAGGGGGTTCCTGCTGGGTGGGGTGCTCGGTGCGTCCGACTTCTTTGACGGGGTTCTGGCTCGCCGCCGGGGCACGGTGAGCCGGTGGGGGGCGTTCCTTGACCCGTTGGCCGACAAGGTTGTCGTGGTCGGTGTGGCACTCAGCCTTGTGGCCGTGGAGCGCTACTCCCTTCTGCCCGTGGTGCTGTTGATCGTGCGCGAGGTGGTTATCACCTTCTACAGGCTCTGGTACGTGCGCCGGGGATTGGCGGTTCCGGCACGCAGGTCGGCCAAGTGGAAGACAAGCATTCAGGGTCTGGCGCTGATGCTGGCGGTGCTGCCTCCCCTCGAGGGAGCAGACCTCCTTGTCGAAGGGGTGCTCTGGCTGGCCGTTGTGTTCACGCTGGTCACCGGGTTCCAGTACCTGGCAGATGGCAGCCGTGCCACGAGCCGGACCGGTTCGTAGGGAAGCGGCAGCAGCGTGCTGTGTGAGATAGTCGCAGTCGGCACCGAGTTGCTGCTGGGTCAGATTGTCGACACCAACTCGGCCTGGATAGGCGAGCAGCTGGCCCTGTCGGGGATCGACTGTCACCGCCATACGGCAGTGGGCGACAACCGAGAGCGCATGATGGCGGCATTTCGCGAGGCGCTGGACAGGGCCGACGCTGTGATCGTGACCGGTGGCCTGGGCCCCACCCAGGACGACATCACACGTGAGGTGGTGGCCGACCTCATGGGTGTCTCGATGGAGCGCGATCAGGAACTGGTGGACCGCATCGAGGTCAGGTTTGCCGGCCGGGGACGGAAGATGCCGGCCAACAACCTGCGCCAGGCCGACGTGCCGGTGGGCGCCACGACGATGCCCGAGCTGCCGGGAACCGCACCCGGGCTCATCTGTCCCATCGGCGACAAGGTGCTCTACACGGTTCCCGGGGTGCCGTGGGAGATGAAGGAGATGCTCGAGGGCTCGGTCCTGCCCGACCTGCGGCGCCGGTCCGGAACGGTTTCGGTGATCGGCTCGCGCACGTTGAGAACGTGGGGTCAGTCCGAGTCAGGCCTGGCCGAGATGCTGGCTGACGAGATCGAACGCCTCGATGTCGAGGGTGGAGCCACGCTGGCATTCCTTGCCAGCGGAATGGAGGGCCTCAAGGTGCGCATCACCGCCAAGGCCGCCACCTCAGCCGAGGTCGAGGAGGTCCTGGACGTCGAGGAGGCCCGGGTGCGGTCGATAATCGGCCTCATCGTGTTCGGAATGGACGGCGCGAACATGGAGTCGGTGGTGCTCGATGAGCTTGTCTCCCAGGGCCTCACCCTCGCAACCGCCGAGTCGTTGACGGGAGGGCTCATCGGGTCACGGCTGACCGATGTGCCCGGCTCAAGCCGCGCCTTCCGTGGATCGGTGGTCGCCTACGCCGGCGACGTCAAACGGGAACTGCTGGGCGTGCCGGAGGGCCCGGTGGTGGGCGAGGAGGCGGTCTCTGCGATGGCAGCGGGTGTGTGCCGGGTGCTGGGCGCCGACGTCTCGGTGGCGGTAACCGGTGTGGCTGGTCCCGACTCCCAGGACGGACAAGACCCCGGCACGGTCTGGATGGCCACGTGCGTGGACGGTGAGGTGGAGGCGGTGAGGGTCCTGTTTCCGTTCGACCGGACCCGGACACGCCAGTTCACGGTCATCTCTGTACTGAACCTGCTGCGGCTACGGCTCGTGGCCCGGCGAGGGGGTTGAGCGGCGACAACCGGAACCTCAGAACCTGGCGTCGTCTTCGGGTTCGAGTGTTATGCAGGCGGAGTTGATGCAGAAGCGGTCGCCGGTTGGCTGTGGACCGTCGGGGAAGACGTGGCCGAGGTGAGCGCCACACGAACCACAGGTGGTCTCGGTGCGTTCGTACCCGAGGCTGCTGTCTGGCCGTTCATCGATGAGGTCGTCGCTGATTGGCTCCCAGAAGCTGGGCCAGCCGCAACCCGCATCGAACTTGGTGGAGCTCTCGAACAGCGGTTCGCCGCATACGACGCAGCTGTAGGTGCCTGAGCGTTCGTCGTCCCAGTACTCGCCGGTGAACGGGGCCTCGGTTCCGGCCTCCTGGGTGCAGTGGTACTGCATGGGGGTCAGGCGTGAGCGGAGATCGTCGTCGGTTTCTCCGGTTGCCATGGGGAGGGACGGTAGTGCGATCCGGCACGGAAATTCCACAAATTGGTGAAGGTGCTTGCATCGAACGCCTGTTCGCAATTACGATGATGTCATTCGCGAAGCGGCATCCGTACGGAACCACTGTCACACCCTGTTCGTAGGTTCATCCGCAACCGATCAGACCACATCACATCCCGGAACGACCCACAGAAGATCACCGGAAACGGAGAAACAAGAATGGCAAAGAACAACAAGAACAAGAGCGCCAGCCAGGACCCGGTGGTCCAGGCTTCCCCCGAGGGGCGCGAAAAGGCCCTTGACATGGCGCTGGGCCAGATCGAGAAGCAGTTCGGTCATGGTGCCGTGATGAAGATGGGCGACAAGGGTTCAATGGCCATCGAGTCGGTTCCCACCGGGGCACTGGCACTCGATCTGGCACTCGGAATAGGCGGCCTGCCCAGGGGCAGGGTGGCCGAGATCTACGGCCCCGAGGGATCCGGCAAGACAACCCTGGCGATCCACGTGGTGGCCGAGGCCCAACGCAACGGCGGCATCTGCGCCTACGTAGATGCCGAGCACGCCATGGACCCCGTCTATGCCAGGGCCATCGGTGTCGATGTCGACGAACTCCTCATCTCCCAGCCCGACACGGGCGAGCAGGCGCTCGAGATCACCGACATGCTCATCCGCTCAGGCGCCATCGACGTCATCGTCATCGACTCGGTTGCAGCGCTCACCCCAAGGGCCGAGATCGAGGGCGAGATGGGCGATACGCATGTCGGCCTGCAGGCCCGGCTCATGTCTCAGGCTCTGCGCAAGCTGACCTCGAACCTCAACAAGTCCAACACCATCTGCATCTTCATCAACCAGCTGCGCGAGAAGATCGGCGTCATGTTCGGCTCACCCGAGACCACGCCGGGTGGAAGGGCCCTCAAGTTCTACTCCTCGGTCCGTCTCGACATCCGCCGGATCGAGGCCATCAAGGATGGGCTGGAGGTAGTCGGCAACCGAACCAGGGTGAAGGTCGTCAAGAACAAGTGCGCCCCACCGTTCCGCCAGGCCGAGTTCGACATCATGTACGGCAAGGGCATCAGTCGGGAGGGCTCGGTCATAGACCTGGCCGTCGACCTCGATATCGTCAAGAAATCGGGTGCCTGGTACACCTACGAGGGCGAACAGATGGGCCAGGGCCGCGAAAACGCCAAGACATTCCTCGTTGAGAACCCCGAGATCATGGTCGAGATAACCGATCGTGTCTGGCGCGAGGTCACCCCCGCTGAGCCCGAGCTCGAGGATGCAGTCGAGGCTCTGGTCGAGCCCGAGCCTGAGGATGCATTCACAGCGGCCGACGATGAGCCCATCTCAATAGGGGACTGAACCTCCCTCAGATACCTCCGGCCCCGGTCGTCGCCCCGCCTCCCCTCCTGGGGCGGCGACCCGGTCGGAACCCCAGTCGGTAGCCAACGGAGGGGACCTCGGGTCCGGCAACACCTAGCCTTGGGTGCATGATCCGGTCATTCTCGCTTCGTACCTACGGGTGTCAGATGAACGAGCACGACAGTGAGCGCATCGCCGGTCTGCTCGAGGCCGATGGGATGGTTCAGGCTGCTTCTGAGAACGAGGCCGATGTGATCGTCCTGAACACGTGCTGCATCCGGGAGAACGCCGACAACAGGCTCTACAGCGCCCTCGGCGACCTGAAGGCACACAAGGAGGCCCGTCCCGGCCTGCAGGTGGCCGTAGCCGGCTGCCTGGCCCAGAAAGACCGTGACCTCATCCAGCAACGGGCCGGCCACGTCGACGTGGTGTTCGGTACCCACAACGTGCACAGGGCGGCCGAGTTGCTGAACCGGGCACGAGAACACGGTCCCGTAATGGAGATTCTCGAACAGACCGCACGTGAGGACGCAGACGCATTTCCCTCGGTTCTCACAGCGCGGCGTGAACAGGACCACAGGGCGTGGGTGACGATCCAGATCGGCTGTGACAACAGCTGTGCCTTCTGCATCGTGCCATCGGTCAGGGGGCCGGAGATGAGCCGCCATTTCGGTGACCTGATCGCTGAGGTCGAAACCCTGGCTTCCAACGGTGTGACCGAGGTGACTCTGCTCGGACAGAACGTTAACTCCTACGGTCGCGACCTGACCACGCGCCTAAGGAGCCTGGAGCCTGATGCTGCCGACGCGGTTGAGGCGGGCGAGCTGTGGGTGGCCGAGGACCGGCGTCGCTCAAGGCCGCTGTTTGCCGACCTGCTTGTGGCTGTTGGTGCCGTCGAGGGAATAGACCGGGTGCGCTTCACGAGCCCGCACCCCAAGGATCTACGGCCTGAGACCGTGGCAGCCATGGCCGAAACGCCGGCTGTGTGCGAACACCTCCACCTCCCGATCCAGTCGGGTAGCGACAGGGTTCTTGCCGCCATGCACCGCGGTTATACGGCTGACAGGTATCTGGAACGGCTCGCACAGGCCCGGTCGGGTGTCGAGGACCTCGCCGTCACCAGCGACCTGATAGTCGGCTTCCCCGGAGAGACCGAGGCCGACTTCGAAGCAACCCTGGAGGTGGTTGCCGAGGCTGGATACGACTCCGCCTACCTGTTCGTGTTCTCGCCCCGAGAGGGAACCGAGGCGGCTGAGATGACCGGCGACTTCGTGGACCATGCGGTGTCTGTGAGCCGCTTCGAGCGCCTCCAGGAGGTACTGCAGCGGTCTTCCCGAATGCGTTACGCGGCGAGGGTCGGTCGTATCGAGGAGATACTGGTCGAGGGCCCCTCCAAGCGCGAGCCCAGCCAGGTGACCGGGCGTACCCGACAGAACAAGATCGTTCACCTTGCGGCAGATGAGGGCCTTCGAGCGGGGGCCTATGCCCAGGTCGAGATCACCGGGGCTGCAGCCCACTACCTGCACGCCGAGTTGGTCGAGGTGACGGCTGCACCGCTGCACCGGCGGCAGATTCCGGTTGCATCGGCCTGAGGCCGGGCACCCTTACGACTATGGCCACCACCAACGGGCACCTGGTGCTCGTCGGAACCACCGCTTCCGGCAAGTCTGCGCTCGCCATGGAGATGGCTCGCATGCGTCCCGGCGTGGAGTTGGTGTCGATGGACTCCATGCAGATCTACCGGGGTATGGACATAGGTACCGCTACACCGACTCCACAGGAGCAGGCCGAGGTTCGACATCACCTTCTCGACATTGTGGATCCCGGCGAGGAGTTCGCTGTCTCCGAGTTCAAGGCGAGATGCACCGCCGTCCTGGCAGATCTTGACGAAAGGGGCGTCCTTGGCGTGCTGGTGGGCGGTACCGGCCTGCATGTTCGTGCAGTGGTCGATGACCTGGAGATTCCCGGCCGCTTCGAGGAGGTTCGAGATGACCTTGAGTCCGAACCCGACACCTCGGTACTCCATGAGCGCTTGAGGGGGCTGGACGCCGTGGCCGCCGACAGGATGGAGCCGACGAACCGACGCCGTGTCATCAGGGCTCTGGAGGTCTGTATCGGTGCCGGTCGACCGTTTTCGTCATTCGGTCCCGGGCTGGACTCGTATCCGGAGAGTCCGTTCACCCAGGTTGGGGTCCGCCTTCCGAGGCCCGTGGTCGACCGGCGACTCGCCGAACGGTACGAACAGCAGGTGGCTGCTGGCTTCGTGGACGAGGTGCGAACGCTGGCCTCGCTGCCCGGTGGGCTCTCGAGGACGGCCCGCCAGGCTCTCGGCTACAGGCAGCTCCTTGAGCACCTTGAGGGACGGTGCGGGCTCGAGGAGGCCATCAATGCCGCTGTTGTGGCCACCCGACGCTTCGCCCGTCGTCAGGAGCGCTGGTTCAGGCGCGATCCGCGGATCACCTGGATGGACGCCGAGGAGGACCCCATGGAGGTCCTCAACCAGGTACTCGCAGCGCTCGACGGGTGCAGCGACGAGCGGTGACCCAAACCGTGTGTGACGGGGACGCTCCCGTGGGCGAGACTGGTCCAGTGAACCTGATCCACTGCCACGGCTTCGGCAACCAGTTCCTTATCGCCTTCACCGACAAGGTGCCTGTCGACGGTCCTGAGCTTGCACGCTCCCTCTGTGATCCGGTGAGCGGAATCGGAGCCGATGGCCTGGTCTTTGGGACGCCAACGGACCGGGCTGACCTGACACGGCTCACGTTTACCCTGTTCAACAGCGACGGCAGCCGTGCAGAGGTGAGCGGAAACGGCCTTGCCTGTTTTGGCCATGCGATCCTGCGGACCCTGCCGCAGCAGGAGGACCTGGATGTTGTGGTCGACACGGCTGCAGGACCCAGGCGCATCCGGGTAGTCGGCACCGCAGCCGATGTCGAGGTGTCTGTCACCGTTGACATGGGAGCGGCAGGCGACGGCCCCGACCTCAGAGGACTTTCGGTCGAGCTGGGTGGGCCTCAGGCCGGTCGGGTGGCCAGCGTCGACATGGGCAACCCGCACCTCGTGGTCGAGGTGGCCGACCCCGCTGCCATCGATCTGGCATCCGTCGGCCCGCAACTCGAGGCCTACTTTCAACCCGTGGGGTGCAACGTCCACATGGTGTCGGTGGTCGACAGGTCCACGATCTGGATTCGGACCTGGGAGCGCGGCGCCGGCCTTACCGAGGCATGTGGCAGCGGCGCCTGTGCCGCAGCAGCCACGGCGCGCTCGTGGGGCGCCGTCGACGACATCGTCAGGGTTCGAATGCCGGGTGGTGAAACGACCGTTGTCGTCGGAGATCCGGTGGTCCTGAGCGTGACGTCGACGTTCGTTGGTGATAGCGAGGTGGCCTATGGGTGAAGATCGGGCCAACCGCAGCGATGATTCCCACAGGGGCGCCTTCGGCGAGTTCGGCGGTGAGAGCACCGGACTGATTGACCGTGCGTTCCGTGAGCGCATCGTCCTTGCCGGGGTAACCCTCAACCGGGGAGACACGGAGATCACCGAGGCGTCCCTCGACGAGTTGGCGCAACTGGTCGATACAGCCGGGGCCGATGCCGTAGCGCGGGTTCACCAGTCGCGTGAGAGTCCCGACGCTGCCACCTATGTGGGGAGCGGCAAGGCAGCAGAGATCCGTGATGTCTCAGAGGAACACGACGCAGACACCGTCGTGTTCGACGACGAGCTGAGCCCGGCACAACAGGGCAACCTGAGCGCCATTTTGAAGCGGTCGGCGCTCGACCGCACGGCCGTGATCCTCGATATCTTCGCCCAGAACGCATCCAGCCTCGAGGGCAAGGCCCAGGTCGAGTTGGCACAACTGCGCTACCGGCTGCCGAGGCTGCGTGGCATGGGAAAGGTGCTAAGCCAGCAGGGTGGTGGTATCGGAACGAGGGGCCCTGGCGAGACCCAGCTCGAAGTCGACAGGCGGCGTCTCATGCGTCGTGTCAGCCGCCTCGAAGCCGACCTCAAGCGGGTCAGACGCCACAGGGCCACACAGTCGAAGGCCCGGCGGCGCACCAGCAACCAGTCGGTGGCCATCGTGGGCTACACGAACTCAGGAAAGTCCACGTTGTTGAACCGCCTGACAGACGCAGGGGTGCTCGTCGAGGACCGTCTCTTTGCGACCCTCGACGCCACGACCCGGCGCCTTGACCTTCCCGGGGGTGAGTCGGTCTACTTGACCGACACTGTCGGATTTGTGCGCAAGCTGCCTCACCAGCTGGTCGATGCCTTCAAGTCGACCCTCGACGTTGTGGTCGACGCAGACCTCCTCTTGCACGTGGTCGATTCGTCAGACCCCGACCCGATGGGCAGCATCGACGCCGTACGGCACGTTCTGAACGAGATCGGTGCGGCCGATGTGCCTGAGTTGTACGTGTTCAACAAGGCCGATATGGCACCTGTCGAAGCTGCCCGGTTGGCTGCCCGTGAGCCCGACTCGGTTGTGGTGTCGGCCGTCACCGGAAACGGTGTTCCGGAACTGTTGGCCGAGGTCGCGAACAGGCTGCGGGCCGTTACGAGCCTCTACTCGCTGCTGGTCCCGTTCGACAGGGGTGACATCCTGGCGATGGTGCACCGTGAGGGAGAGGTCCTGTCCGAGACAGCCGATGAGGACGGATGGAGTCTCGAGGCCCGTCTGGACGACGGTTCGGCTGGGCGCCTCGACGAGTTCGTCGTGGATTCTGACCGGCCCGGGTTGTCGGGCTGAGTCGGGGGGACGACGTGGTAGCCGGCTTCCAACCGCCTCCGTATCCGTTCGACAGGATCGACGGTCTGAGGCAGGTGGCTGCGTCACTGCCCGGTGGGTCCGTGGACCTCTCGATCGGGAACCCGAGTGACCCCGTACCCGAGGTTGTGGCTGCTGCCCTCGCCGATTCGGATCCGGCACGTACATATCCACCGTCGATCGGAAGCGCAGACCTGCGACGGGCTGTCGCCGACTGGGCCGACAGGAGCCTCGGCGTGGGCCTGGACCCGGCAGCGATCGGGGCGTGTATAGGCACGAAGGAACTCGTGACCGGCCTACCCCATCTGCTCAGGCTCAGGGACCCGAAGAGGGACACAATCTTGTACCCGGCCGTGTCGTATCCGTCCTATGCCATGGGGGCCGAACTGGCCGGGTGTCGGGCCGTGGCGGTTCCCCTCGACGCTCAGTGGTGTCTCGACCTGTCGGCGATTGACGAGTCGGATGCGGCGAGGGCGCTGGCCCTGTGGGTGAACACGCCCGGCAACCCGGCCGGGGGGCTCGACGACCTGGAGGCCGCTTCCTTGTGGGGACGTTCACACGGCGTGACCGTCCTGTCCGACGAGTGCTACGCCGAGTTCACATGGCAGGGTTCACCTAGGTCGGTCCTCCGTCATGGTTCTGACGGCGTGCTGGCCGTCCACTCACTTTCGAAGCGCTCCAACCTGGCTGGCCTGCGGGTCGGGTACTACGCCGGCGACCCCGACCTGGTCACCTACCTGCAGGAGGTCCGTAAGCACCAGGGCTTCATGGTTCCCGGCCCGGCCCAGACAGCAGCGGTGGCAGCCCTCTCAGACCAGGACCATGTCGATATGCAGCGCGACCGCTACAGGCGTCGCCTCGAATCGCTTGTCGAGGTGATGGCGGCAGTCGGTGTGGATGTGCCCATGCCGGGAGGCGGCTTCTACCTCTGGGTGTCTGTTCCAGGGGGGGATGCATGGGGGTTCGCCCGTCGGCTCGCAGACGAGGTTGGGATGGTTGTCAGCCCGGGGGAGTTCTTCGGCGACGCCGGCTCCGACCATGTGCGCCTGGCGGCCGTGGCCGGCGATGAGCGCATCGGCCTCCTGCGCGACAGGGTCGGCATCTGACCAAAACCGGTCCCGGCGGGCACATCCCGGGCTGTAGCCTCGGCGCCATGTCAGACCTTCGCACCCAGATCGAGGACATCTGGGCGGCCCGCGATTCGCTGGATGTCGACGACGAGGGCGCTAACTCCGTTATTCACGCTGCAATCGAATTGCTGGATTCCGGGGAGGCCCGTGTCGCCGAACCCGACGGTGAGGGTGGCGTGGTGGTCAACGAGTGGCTGAAGTTGGCCATCCTGTTGCTGTTCCGTCAGGCACAGATGTCAACCATCGAGGTCGGTCCGTTCGAGTTCGCCGACAAGATTCCTCTCAAGGCCGACTACGCCTCCCGCGGGGTCCGGGTGGTTCCCGGCGCGTCGGCCCGGTGGGGCAGCTATCAGGGCCCGGGTGTGATCATGATGCCCAGCTACATCAACATCGGTGCCTATGTGGGCGCCAACACCATGGTGGATACGTGGGCGACCGTCGGTTCCTGTGCACAGATCGGAGCCAACGTGCACCTCTCGGGGGGCGTTGGAATCGGTGGTGTCCTTGAACCCCCGAATGCCGTTCCTGTCATGGTCGGCGACGACTGCCTCATCGGAAGTCGCTGCATAGTGGCCGAGGGTGCCCGGGTCGGTGACGGCGTGGTGCTCGGTGCGGGGGCGGTCCTGACGGGTTCCATCCCGGTCATCGACGCCGAGACCGGCGAGGAGTTGAGCAGGGGCGAGGTGCCTTCCTGGTGTGTGGCTGTCCAGGCCAGTCGAGGGCGTGAGTTCGCGGGTGGCCGGTTCGGAATGCCATGCGTGCTCGTCATCAGGCGTCTCGACCCGGGCGAGCGCCACGACAAGTCCGCCCTCAACGACATCCTGCGCACCCACGGCGTCACCACCTGACGCCCCGGCCGCCCACGGAACGCTTGCCATGACTGACCTGCTGGCCCTCACCGCCGAGCTGGTTTCGGTGCCGTCGGTGAGCCATGACGAGGCGGCGATCGTCGCCCTGATAGAGGCCAGGTTGAGAGCTGTCCGTGGTCTCAGCATCGACAGGGTGGGGGACAACCTGGTGGCGCGAACCGACCTGGGCCGACCGCAGAGGCTGATCCTGGCCGGTCACACCGACACGGTTCCCGGCGACACCGCTGCCGGTGCCCGTATCGACGGCGACACCTGCACAGGCCTCGGCAGCGCTGACATGAAGGGCGGCCTGGCGGTCATGATGGAGCTCGCCACCTCGGTGCCGGAACCGTCAGTTGACGTGACCTGGGTCTTTTACGCCCGCGAGGAGGTCGCCAGCGAGCTCAACGGCCTCGGTGAGATCCTCGCCGAGGCACCGCACCTGCTCGAGGGTGATGTGGCGATTCTGGGTGAGCCGACCGGGGCGGCAGTCGAGGCGGGATGTCAGGGCACCATGCGCTTCAGGGTGTCACTCTCGGGTGTGCGGGCACACTCTGCACGGCCCTGGATGGGTGTCAACGCCATTCACCGGGCAGGTGGGCTCCTGTCGGCGGTCGATGCCTATGAATACCGTGAACCCGAGATCGACGGCTGCACCTTCCGTGAAGCCCTGCAGGTGGTGCGTATCGACGGTGGCATCGCCGGCAACGTCGTACCCGACAGGGTGGATCTCCTCATCAACCACCGGTATGCCCCCGATCGCAGCGGTGGAGAGGCCGAGGCCCATGTCAGGGAGGTGCTGGAGCCGTTCATCGATGATGACGACGAGGTGGTTCTTGTGGACCACGCACCGGCTGCGGCACCGGGGCTCGGGCATCGGTTGTTGTTGAACCTGGTTGCCGATGGTGGCCTTGACGTGCGGGCCAAGCTGGGCTGGACCGACGTCGCGTTCTTTGCCGCCAGGGGGATGCCCGCTGTGAACTTCGGGCCCGGTGAGTCGACGCTCGCCCACACGGCAGACGAACGAATCGAGAGGGGGTCCCTGGTGGCCTGCTACGACGCCCTCGCAAGGTTGCTGGCGGCCGACGTCTGAGGCCGGGGAGCGTGGGTCAGACCCTGCGCAGAACCGTGACCACCCGACCGTAGATGTCGACCTCGTCGGCCGGGTAGCGCAACTCGTCGAAGGCCGGGTTGGAGGGAACCAGAACGACGGTTTCGCCGTCAATTCTGAGGTGTTTGACGGTTGCCTCGCCGTCTGGGATCCCGGCGACCACGAGGTCTCCGGGGTCGGCGGTGGGCTGAACCCGGGCGACGACGTGGTCACCGTTGAAGATGCCGGCATCGATCATGGAGTCGCCCCTGACCCTGAGCATGAAGAGGTCTCCGCTGCCGGTGAACTCGGACGGCATGGGGACGGACTCCTCGACGTTCTCCATAGCGAGCACGCCTGTGCCTGCGGCGATGTCGCCGACGAGGGGTACGTGGCGGACAGATCCGCGGTCGACGGCGGCTCCGGTACTGGGGTCGAGGCGGACCTCGATGGCCCGTGGCTTTGAGGGGTCGCGGCGCAGGTAGTCGCGGTCCTCGAGGGTTGCGAGGTGTGAGTGGACCGTGGAGGGGGAGGTGAGCCCCACAGCCTTTCCGATTTCGCGAACGGAGGGTGGGTAGCCGTGCTCCCGGGTGTGGGAGTCGATGAAGTACAGGATCTGGCGCTGCCTGTCGGTGAGGTCCTTGTGGATCATGACTGCTGCTCGCTCTCGGGCTTGTCTGTGGGATTTTCGTGAAGTTGCTTGCAATCGAACAGGTGTTCGGTACACTGATAGTTGTGATCGAACACCTGTACGTCGCACATATGTTCCCCGAACAGACGTTCCATGTCAAGGACCGCTGTTCAGGTGGTGCCATCGGTTTCCACAGGAGCTGTCACACCCCTGCGACAGGATGTATGACATGACCGCACTCACCCACGCAACCAGCTTGGCCCACGGCTTTCGGATTCAGACCACCACACAGAGCCTCGTGTACCCGATTCCGGCATCGGTGTACCGCCGTCGCCGCATCCTGGTAGCTGCCGTGCTTTCCACTGTCGTCTTCTTCGCATCGCTCGTAGCCGGTGAGATTGCCGGACAGGTCAACGGCTCTCCAGGTTCCGCACTGGCTGGAGCCGCCGGAGATCCTGTCGTCTACGTGGTTCAGCCCGGCGATTCTCTCTGGCTCATTGCAGAACGCATCACACCTCCCGGTGTCGACCTTCGCCACACGGTCGACCAGTTGGCCGTGGCATCTGGTGGGCCTCTGCTCCATGCAGGCCAGAAGATTGTCCTGCCACCGGGCGTGACCCTTCCATAGACATTCCTGCCCGGGGGCGGGGCGAGGCCTTGCGGCCGTTCAACCGAGCAGGTAGCGGCAGAACAGGTACCCGTCATCGCTGAGCACCCGGTCCAACCTCAGGCCGGCGGGTGCGGCCAGGGTCGGTCCCGACAGGATCCGTTTGGCGGTTCCTCCCACGAGCAGTGGAGAGATCGTTAGGTTCAGTTCGTCGACGAGGCCAGCGGCCACCAACTGGTGGTTGAGCGACGGGCCGCCCTCGGCCAGGACCACGCCGGCGCCCCGCCCGGCAAGGTCGGCCACGACAAGCCCGACATCAACCTGGCTGCCGGTCCCGGCGTCGACCACCTCGGCCACACCAGAAAGAGAGTCGCGGGCAGAGCCGGGCGCACCGGTCGCCGTGTAGATGAGCGGTGGCGGGTCTGCCGGGCCTACCGGGCGAAACATGAGGGCGGTCGGGTCCAGGGCGAGGCTGGCCGAGACCACTGCCAGGCGTGGGCGCGGTGGCCTTCCGCTGGTTGCACGCAACACCCCAACCCTGTCGTCCGGGGTTCTCGGTGCCCTGTAGTTCTCAGCCCTCACCGTGCTAGCACCAACGAGGATCACGTCGGCAAGGCCACGCAGCGTGCCCAGCAGGCGTCGATCGGCTTCACCGCCGAGGCCACCAGAGGCCCCGTCGAGAGTGGTCGCCCCGTCGGCAGAGGAGATCATGTTCATGAGCACCCACGGGCGTGTTCCGTCTGTCTGGCGCACTTCGTCATGGACGAGGTCGACCGGGTCTATATCGACTGCACCGCTGTCGGTGGGGAACACCTGTCTCACGGTTCGAACCGTAACCGCGTGGCGATACCGGGGCATCGGGAAGACTTTCTGGCACCTACCTCATGAGATCTGTACGTGTCGCGAAATCCACAGCAAGTCCCCTAGTCCTCCACAGGGGAGGCTCCGTATGGTGCGACAGCGGTCGTCTCCGGGAGGGTCCCGGAGGTTGTCACCCGCGGACCCTACAGTCGGACCCCGGCTTCATTTCGGGGACACCGGTGCCGGAGACCCAGATGGCAAGAGACGAAATCAGGAGCCCTAGATGACGCTGGTACCAGATCGTGGAGTGCTTGGAATCGGCCGCCATTTCACCAACGAAGGATCCGATCCCTACGACGCCGTTACCTGGGAACGGCGCGACTCCCGCCTGGTCGACCACCGTGACGGCAGCGTGGCGTTCGAACAACTCGACGTCGAGGTCCCCGACGGATGGTCGGTGAACGCAACCAACATCCTCGCCCAGAAGTACTTTCGCGGCACCCCTGGAACCGCCGGGCGTGAGTCGTCACTGCGGCAGGTAGCCGACCGGGTGGTCGACACGATTGCCGGGTGGGGCCTGAGCGACGGCTACTTCGTCGACGACGCCGAGGCAGCGACCTTCGCCGATGAACTCAAGCATCTGATCGTCACCCAGAGGGCCGCGTTCAACTCGCCTGTGTGGTTCAACATCGGTGTGGCCGGCGTACCCCAGCAGGCCTCGGCATGTTTCATCCTCTCGGTCGACGACCAGATGTCGTCCATCCTGAATTGGTACGTCGAGGAGGGAACCATCTTCAAGGGTGGTTCCGGTGCGGGCATCAACCTGAGCCGGATCCGCTCCTCACGTGAGTCCCTGGCCGGCGGTGGTTCAGCCAGCGGCCCGGTCAGCTTCATGCGTGGTGCCGATGCCTCAGCGGGAACCATCAAGAGCGGCGGCAAGACCCGGCGGGCGGCCAAGATGGTCATCCTCGACGCCGACCATCCAGACGTCGAGGACTTCATTTGGTGCAAGGCACGCGAGGAGAAGAAGATCCGCGTGCTCGAAGAGGCTGGTTTCGATGTCGGCTTCGACGGTACCGACAGCCATTCCATCCAGTACCAGAACGCCAACAACTCGGTCAGGGTGACCGACGAGTTCATGGAGGCGGTCGATGCTGACGCCGACTGGGACCTCCTGGCTGTCACCGACGGTTCGGTCATCGAGACACTCCGGGCCCGCGACCTGTTCCGTCAGATCTCCCAGGCGGCATGGGAGTGCGCCGACCCGGGCGTTCAGTTCGACACCACCATCAACTCCTGGAACACGGCGTCCAACACTGGCCGGATAAGGGCAAGCAACCCGTGCGCGGAATTCGTTCATCTCGACAACTCTGCCTGCAATCTGGCCAGCCTGAACCTGTTGAAGTTCCTCGACAAGGGCGACAGTTCATCTGCTGTCGGTGGCTTTGATATCGAGGGCTTCAGCCACGCTGTCGACGTGGTGTTCACGGCCCAGGAGATCCTGGTGGGCAACGCCGACTATCCGACGGAGTCCATCGGTGAGAACGCCCGCGCCTTTCGCCAGTTGGGTACGGGGTACGCCAACCTTGGTGCCATGCTCATGGCGCTCGGCATGCCCTACGACAGCGATGACGGCCGAGCTGTGGCAGCCGCTGTGACCTCCCTGATGACCGGCCTGGCCTACCGGGCCTCGGCTCGCCTGGCCGACCGCATGGGCCCGTTCGCCGGTTACGAAACCAACCGCGAGCCCACCCTCGGGGTGCTCGACCGGCACCGTGAGGCAGCCGAACTGCTCGACGACGCAACTGCTCCTGCACTCGTGACTGCAGGTCGCCAGGCGTGGTTCGAGGCCTGCGCCCTCGCCCAGCGCGTCGGTGTTCGCAACAGCCAGGCCACCGTCCTTGCCCCAACGGGCACCATCGGCCTGTTGATGGACTGCGACACCACCGGCATCGAACCCGACCTGGGGCTCGTGAAGACAAAGCGTCTCGCAGGTGGCGGCACCATGTCCATCGTCAACCGCACCGTGCCCCGTGCGCTCGAGCGACTCGGCTACTCCGAGGACGAGTCGGCATCAATCGTCTCCTACATCGACAACAACCACTCGGTCATCGGCTGCCCCGACCTTAAGCCTGAGCACGCCGCGGTGTTCGCCACATCCATGGGCGACAACCCGATTCACCACCTGGGCCATATCCGCATGATGGGGGCGGTCCAGCCGTTCCTGTCGGGTGCCATCTCCAAGACCTGCAACATGCCCGAGGACGTCTCCGTCGACGACGTCGAAGAACTGTTCATGGAGTCCTGGAAGCTGGGCCTCAAGGCGGTGGCCATCTACCGCGACAACTGCAAGGTGGGCCAGCCGTTGTCATCGGGCAAGGGCGAGTCCAAGCCGGCCACCCCGGTTGTCGAGGCCGTGCCACCGGGCGAGCCCGTTCGCCGCAAGATGCCACGCAGCCGCAAGTCGCTCACGTTCGATTTCCGTGTGGCCGACTGCAAGGGCTTTGTCACCGTCGGCGAGTACGAAGACGGCCGCCCCGGCGAGATCTTCGTGCGTGTCTCAAAGCAGGGCTCCACCCTGGCGGGAATCATGGATGCCTTCGCCATTTCTCTCAGCCACGGTCTCCAGTACGGCGTACCGCTACGGGCGTTCGTCGAGGCCTACACGGGAATGCGCTTCGAGCCGGCCGGCATGACCGACGACCCGGAGCTGCGTATAGCCACGAGCCTCATCGACTACCTGTTCAGGCGCCTGGCCGTCGAGTACCTGACGACCGAGGAGCGTGCCGAGATGAACATCCTCACGAGCAGCGAGCGCATCCAGCCCACCCTCCCCGGGGTAGAGGAGTCAGCGACTGAGACCCGTCAGGGCGGCGACATTCAACCGGATCCGCCCAGCATCCCGTCGGCAGCGCAGTTCGCCGCACACCTGACAACCAGCTCCTCGAGCTCGGCTCCGATGTGCATGCAGTGTGGCGTGGCCATGCAGCGTGCAGGTTCGTGCTACGTGTGCACCGACTGCGGCGCCACGAGTGGGTGCTCGTGAGCTGCCGAGACGCCGGCAGGGACTGATGGCAAAGCTGCGCTTTTCATTCGGAACGATGGGGTCCGGCAAGAGCACGCTGGCCCTGCAGATACACCACAACCTGTCGTCGCGCGGCCTCCAGGGTCTGCTGTGCAGCCAACTCGACAGGGCCGGTGGCAAGGTGTCGAGCGCCCTTGGTGTGTCGGCCGATGCGGTCGAGGTGGGGCCCAAGCTGAACCTCTACGAGTTGGCTGTGGCGATGCAGGAGCGACACGGAAGGCTCGACTACATGGTCTGTGACGAGGCCCAGTTCTACCTGACCGAGCAGGTCGACCAGCTGGCCCGAATCGTCGATGAGCTCGGAGCCGACGTCTACGCCTTCGGCCTGCTCACCTCCTTTCAGGGTCTCCTGTTCGATGGCACCCGGCGCCTCCTCGAGATGGCTGATGAGAACGTCGAGGTTCAGGTCGAGGCCCGATGCTGGTGCGGGTCCCAGGCCACCCACAACGCTCGCATCGTCGACGGGGTGCAGGTCTACGACGGTGAACTGTTCGTGGTCGACGACCCCGAGAACCACCAGGTCACCTACGATCTGCGTTGTCGCAGGCACTGGCTGTCAGGTGACTCAGGGATGGCCCATGCCGACCCGGCCATGCTGGGTTCAGTGGCCGACCTGACCGGTTGAACCTTTCTGCCTGATCGGAAGGTCGAGCTGGGCCGCGGGTACCCTTCGCCCATGACTGACTTCAAGCCGCCCCTCGATGACATCCGCCTAGTTCTGGCCGAGATTGGTGACATCGGACGCCTCTGCGACCTCCCTGACTTTGACCATGTCGATGTGGACACCATCGACGGCGTACTCGACGAGTTGGGCCGCTTTGTGGCCGAGGTGATCGCCCCCACCAACCGCATCGGTGACGAGCAGGGATGCTCGGTAACAGACGGTGTGGTTACGGTGCCAGACGAGTTCCACACGGCCTGGGACCAGTACGTGACATCGGGGTGGGGGGCTATTTCCCAGGACCCGGAGTACGGCGGTGGTGGCTTCCCGGGCTCGATACAGACGGTGCTCACTGAGTTGCTCGCTGCCGCCAACCGGGCCTGGTCGATGGGGCCGATGCTCACCGTCGGTGCCCTCGACGCACTCCACGCCTTCGGCGACGAGGGGCAGAGGGAGACCTACATCCCCAAGATGGTCACGGCCGAGTGGTCCGGAACCATGAACCTGACCGAGCCCCAGGCCGGCTCCGACGTGGGGGCTCTAACCACGAAAGCTGTGCTGCAAGATGACGGCACTTACCGGATCTTCGGCACCAAGATCTTCATCACCTTCGGCGAGCACGAGTTGGCCGAGAACATCATCCAGATGGTGCTGGCCCGCACACCCGACAGCCCGCCTGGGACCCGTGGAATATCTCTGTTCATCGTTCCCAAGTACCTGGTGGCCGATGACGGCTCGCCGGGCGAGCGCAACGACTACACGTGTGTCTCCGTCGAGCACAAGCTGGGCCTGCACGCCAGCCCGACCTGTGTCATGTCGTACGGGGAATCAGGTGAGGGCGCCGTGGGTTATCTCGTAGGTGAGGAGCACCAGGGGATGCGCTACATGTTCAAGATGATGAACAACGCCCGCCTCGGCGTCGGGGTCGAGGGTCTTGCCGTTACCGAGAGGGCCCTTCAGTTGGCGGCCGACTTCGCCCTTGAGCGTCGCCAGGGAACAGCGGTCGGAGCCCAGCGTGGCGAGCAGTCGGCGATCGTCGAGCACGCCGATGTGCGGCGCATGCTGCTCACGATGAGGGCCTACACGGACGCCATGCGGTGCCTTCTCTACCTCAACTCGTCGGCGCTCGACGTTGCCGGCCACCACCCCGACCCCGAGACACGACAGGCGGCCGCAGAGCGTGCCGAGTTGCTCACCCCTATTTCAAAGGCGTGGTGTACCGATGTGGGTGTCGAGATGGCCTCGCTCGGCATCCAGGTGCACGGCGGCTACGGCTACATCGAGGAGACCGGAGCAGCCCAACACCTGAGGGATGCACGGATTTCACCCATCTACGAGGGAACCAACGGCATCCAGGCGATCGACCTGGTGGGCCGAAAGCTGTCCCTGCGTGCCGGTGGTGTGATGAGCGACCTGCTCGACGAGATCGCTGCGCTCGACGGGGCGCTCGAGGAAGCGGGCGACGACTTTGACTCGATCCGCTCGAATCTGGCTGATGGGCTTGCAGTATTCCGTGAGGCCACGGCCTGGATCATCAACAACGGGGTCGACGATCCCAACGAGGCTCTGGCTGCCGCCACGCCGTATCTGAAGATGTTCGGTCAGGTGGTCGGTGGTTGGCTCCTGGCACGTCTGGCCCTGGGGGCAAGGCGTCGACTCGACGAAGGTACCGGCGATTCGGCACACCTCGAGGGCAAGATCGTGGTGGCCAGGTTCTATGCGGAGCAGCTGTTGCCGACAGCGCGTGCCCAGCTGGGTGCGGTAACGGCTGGTGCCAGCGACCTGTTCGCAATGTCGGCCGACGGCTTCTCGGCCTGATGGCGGTGGGTTAGGCGACGATGTTCACCTCACTGGTAGCGGCTGCGCCTGTGGCCACGCTGCTCAGTTTCATACCCAGCCCGTCTTCGGGGTCTGTGCACCTGGGGCCTGTCCAGTTGCGGGCCTACGGCCTCATGATCGGACTCGGCGTCGTGGCCGCCGTCTGGGTGGGTCAGAGGCGTTGGGCGGCAAGGGGCGGCGATCCCGACGACATCTCATCGATTGCCATGTGGGCGGTTCCGGCGGGGTTGATCGGTTCCCGGATCTACCACGTGGCCACTGACTGGAAGCGCTTCACGGGTCGCTGGGGAGACGTATTCGCCATCTGGCAGGGAGGCCTGGGCGTACCCGGTGGCCTGGCGGCAGGCGTTCTGGTCGGTGTGATGGTGGCCCGGCGGCGCGAGATGAGCGTGCCCGCAATGCTGGACTCGCTCGTGCCGACGTTGCCGATAGCCCAGGCGATCGGCAGGTGGGGTAACTGGTTCAACCAGGAGGTCTTCGGTGGGCCGACAGACCTGCCCTGGGGACTGCGGATCGACGAGTCGCATCGCCCGACCGAATACCTTGCATCGACGGCCTTTCATCCAACGTTTCTCTACGAGGGAATCTGGAATCTGGCCCTGGCATGGTTCCTGATTCGGGTTGACCGACGCGGTGTCCTGCGTCCGGGATACCTGATCGGCCTGTGGGTGTTCGGCTACGGGGTGGGTCGACTGTGGGTGGAGACGATCCGTGTGGATGCCGCCTACCTGCTGTGGGGTCTCCGGGTGAACATCTGGATGAGCCTCATTGCGATTGCCGTCGGTGGTGCTGTCGCCCTGGTCGGCCGGGTGGCTACAGCGGCTGTCGAGCCCACCTCGGACCTTCACTAACCTGCACGACATGGCAGACATGGGCCAGGCGGCCAGAAGCATCGGAAAACGGGTGGACCGCACCTTTGCTTTCATCGACCTGTCAGGCTTCACCGCGTTCATGGATTCTGAGGGTGACGGGCCGTCGGTGGATGTGATCATCGGTTTTCGGGCCGTTGTCCGCCGTGTCGCAGGCGACCGTGGCGTAAGGGTGGCGAAGTTCCTGGGCGACGGGGCGATGCTCGTCGGGGTGGAGCCTGAGCCTCTGGTTGAGACCGTTGTCGAGATCGAGGCCTGTATAGATGCAGCCGGGTCCGTGCTTCCGCTACGGGCCGGCATAGCTCGTGGGTGGGTTCTGCTCATCGAGGGCGAGGATCACATCGGCGATGCGGTGAACCTGGCCTCGAGGCTGTGCGATACGGCTCAGCCGAACGAGGTGCTGGCACCGGCGTCGATGGTCTCTGACCTGTTGGTGAACACCGGTCACGAGGATCTCGGTCCTCACCAGATCAACGGCTTTGCCGAGCCGATCGACCTGGTTCGGCTTGTGTCGCCCGACACGGCACGCTGACACCGGTGGCTCCGGACGGAACACCGTTCGAGTCTGCGGTGGCCGAAGTGCTCGGACGCCTGTCATCCGGAGAGGTTGTTACCTACGGTGAGGTTGCCGCCGAGGCAGGGCACCCCGGTGCCCACAGGGCCGTCGGTCGCTTCTTACGTGACAGCGACGGGTGGCCGTGGTGGAGGGTTGTCACATCGACGGGTCGTCTCGTTCCCGGACTGGAGATCGAACAGGCTGAGAGGCTGGGCGCCGAGGGTGTCCGGGTGGTCGACGGGAGGGTCGTGGCGGGCTGAGGGCGGGGTCTCTGACGACATGCTGCCCGTGGAGGTAGGCTTGGGTCTGCCCGTCCGGGCCAAGTCGATCGCTTGTGTGTCGACCCCGGACCGGAATCGTCACCCGTGAAAGGTGGTGGCGATACCCGCACGAGACCGCGGGTGACGAACCCGGCGGCCCGGCCGCCGAGAAACGAAGGACAGATGACGACGACCCAGTTCGCCGATCTGGGTGTGGACCAGGACCTGGTCGATGCCCTGACAGAGCGGGGCATTTCGGCCCCATTCGAGATCCAGTCCCTCACCATCCCAGATGGCCTTGCCGGACGCGATGTGTGTGGCCGTGCCAAGACGGGGTCGGGAAAGACCCTTGCCTTTGGGCTCCCGTTGGTGCAGTTGCTGTCCAATGCCCTGCCCGGACGGCCAACCGGGTTGGCCCTGGTGCCCACACGCGAGCTGGCGGTGCAGGTCTGTCGCGAGCTCGAGCCACTGGCCAAGGTCAGGAACATCTCGGTCCTCGCGGTCTACGGGGGTGCACCGATCGAGAAGCAGATCGCGGCCCTCGAAAAGGGTGTTGAGCTTGTAGTGGCCACCCCGGGACGCATGATCGACCTGATCGAGCGGGGCGAACTCTCGGTAGCCGATGTCGAGCGGGTCGTAATCGACGAGGCCGACCGGATGGCCGACATGGGCTTCATGCCCCAGGTCGAGTGGATCCTGCGTCGCGCCGAGGCCGACCACCAGACCCTGTTGTTCTCGGCGACGCTCGACGGAATGGTCGGTGGTCTGATCAGCCGCTACCAGAACGATCCCGTCATGCATGAGATCGCCGCAGGTGAGGCAACGGTCGAGGAGATGGAGCACCGCTTCCTGGCTGTCCACGAGATGGACCGGGTGAAGGTGGCGGCGGCGATAATCGACGGCTCAAACCGGACTATCGTGTTTTCACGGACCAAGTGGGGTGCCGACAAGCTCACCCGCAAGCTCGTCGAAGAGGGTGTGGATGCTGCGGCCATCCACGGTGACCTCCGCCAGAGCCAACGTGAGAAGGCACTCGGCGACTTCGCGAAGGGAAAGGTGAAGGCGCTGGTGGCAACCGACGTTGCAGCACGTGGTATCCACGTCGACGACGTCGACGTGGTCATCCACTACGACCCTCCGTCCGATGCAAAGACCTACCTTCACCGATCGGGCAGGACCGCACGTGCCGGTGAGACCGGCGTGGTGGTCAGCCTGGTTGTCTGGAACGAGGAACTCGAGGTCCGTAAGTTGCTGCGCCGTCTCGGCATGAAGTTCCCGATTGTCGAGGTCTTCTCCAACGACGACCGCCTTTCCGACCTGCACGCCTGGGATCCGACCGAAGAAGCCGCCTGACCGTAACGGTGAACGGTTCGACCACATCGGGGGCACGGGCCGCCCTCAGCGCCGGGGTTCCAATCGAGGTGGTTCTGGCCTCTGTGGCTGCTGGGTCAGGTGGGCCGGCCTTCATTGTTGACGGCGCTGTCGTCGAACCGGTGGCGTTGGACCAGCCGGTCGATCTGGTTGGCGACGACGGGTTGGGCCGTATCTACGAGGGCCTGCTCGGATCTCGCAACCGGCGAAGCCTCGGTGCGTTCTATACGCCGTCCGAGGTGGCCGCTGGGCTTGTTGCCCAGGTGGTTACGCGTGGAACCGTTGTGGATCCTGCGTGTGGGGGTGGGGCGTTCCTGCTGGTTGCCGCCCGCCGGCTCTTTGACCTGGGTGTCGGCTCCCGCGAGGAGATCGTGGCCGAGAGGCTGTTTGGGGCCGACATCGACCCGGTTGCGGTGGCCGTGTGCCGTTGGAGTCTCGCCTCGTGGGCTGGGATCTCCAGCGATGAGGTGTCCGGCGTGGTTGTCGGCAACCCTCTCAGCGATGGTGCCACCGTGTGGGACGGCAGGCCGGTGGACGGCTTTGACGCCGTCGTCGGCAACCCGCCGTTCCTGGGACAACTGAGGGAGGGGACCGCCCGGGGTGCAGTGGAGCGTGAGGTTCTCAAGGAGCGGTTCGCCGGTCTTGTCGGTGCTTACACCGACACGGCATGGCTGTTCATGGCGCTGGGGCTTGACCTGTTGGCGGAGGGGGCCAGGATGGTGCTGATTCAGCCACAGTCGGTTCTGGCAGCCAGGGATGCAGCACCGGTCCGCTCCCACCTGCTCGATCGGGGGTTTCTTGATGCGCTCTGGTTCGACCGGTCAGGGGTGTTCTCAGGTAGGGCCGAGGTGTGTGCACCGATTGTTCAACGTGGTTCTGACAACCGGTCAGTTCGCCTCCTTGTAGATTGCGATGTCGACCCGGCCGGTGAGGTGGAGGCCCCCGAGGCCGGTGCACAGTGGGGTGGTCTGGTTGCCGGCCTGATGGGAATTCCAGGCGTTACGCTCGCCGGGTCTGATAGCGGTGCCGGACGGGTCTGTGACATCGCCACTACGACAGCCGGGTTCAGGCAGCACTACTACGGTCTCGTGCCGGCCGCGAGGGAGCATCGAGGCGCATCTGACTCTGCGGCCCGTCTTGTCACCACCGGCCTTGTCGACCCGCTTCGCTGCCACTGGTCACAACGAGATGCCCGGTTCGCCCGAAGGGTATGGACCGCTCCGGTCGTCGACACCAATCTGGTTTCGGCGCAGAACCCGGTGGTTGGTGCCTGGGTCGAGGCACTGCTGCGACCCAAGTTGCTGGTGGCCACACAGACGAGGGTGATAGAGGTAGTTGTCGACATGGCCGGAGACATGGTTCCCGTGACACCGCTCGTGATCATCGAACCTGACGAGGGTGACCTGTGGAGGCTCGCTGCAGCGTTGTCGGCACCACCTGTCTCGGCGCTGGCTGCCAGCCAGACCCTGGGGGCGGCGAGGGCATCTGACCGGATCAAACTGTCGGCCGGGCAGGTTGGCGAGATGCCGCTTCCTGTTGACAACGGCGCCTGGTCTGACGGCGCGGCACTGGCCCGCCATCTCTGGGAATTACCTGGATCAGGCGGCCCAGAGGCATGGCTGGCCTTCGGGTCGACGATGTGTGCGGCCTACGGCGTGGCGGAAACACCGGTATTGGAATGGTGGTGGGACCGACACCCGGAAAGAGTTTGACCGGAGAGCACCCGAGGTCACGTAGACTCCTTCGAAAGACATCATGAGTGGCCCGGCTTGCCGGGTCCGGCAACCTGGGACGGACACCCAAGGTGCTCACCTGCTCCTAGGGGCTGGGATGTGGTCCCGTGAGGGGCAACTAAGTGTCCGGTGACGGCGTCAGAGTCGTTCCGCCGGCGCAGAGCCCGCAGTGTTGTTCCCCCTGGAGGACACAATGACGCGCGACGAGGCGAGTGGGAGAGGGCCTGACTCAGGCGACCTGCCGCGGCATCCGCGCGCCTACGCCGACGACCTGCCCGCTTCGGGAGCATGGCAGCCCGGTGACCCGGTTGGTGGTCGCAGTTTCGTGGATGTTGCCCACGGCAGGCCATTCGTGCTCGAGGGTGGCGGCGTGCTCGAAGAGGTCACTATGGCCTATGAGGCCTGGGGCGAGTTGGCCCCCGACGCCGACAACGCTGTACTCGTGTGTCATGCACTTACCGGTGACTCCCACGCCTATGGTCGAAGTGGGCACGGGCATGCAACGCCCGGTTGGTGGAACGGGGTCATCGGTCCGGGCTGTGCCCTCGACCCCGACAGGCACTTCATCGTGTGTGTCAACGTGCTGGGTGGGTGTCAGGGTTCGACAGGCCCGGCGTCGACGAATCCGTCCACAGGTCTTCCCTACGGGTCCAGTTTCCCCACGGTCACGGCGAGGGACATGGTGCGCTGTCAGGCCGGGGTGGCTGACCACCTGGGAATCGACCGCTGGTTGAGTGTGGTCGGTGGCTCAATGGGTGGAATGCAGGTCCTTGAGTGGGGTGTGATGTTTCCACGGCGTGTGCGCTCGCTGGCGCCTCTGGCGACGACGCTGGCTGCCAGTGCCCAACAGATCGCATGGAGTGCGGTGGGCAGGACCGCTCTGGCCCTGGACCCACGGTTTCGCGGTGGCGACTACTACGACGCCGAACCTGGCGACGGTCCTGCCGCCGGTCTTGCCGTGGCGCGTTCGGTGGCCCAGGTCACCTATCGGAGCGACGAGGTCTTCACCGATCGGTTCTCGCGTGAACTCGTTGATCCGCGGTCCCTCTATGACCTGTGGGACCGTTTCCAGGTAGAGTCCTACCTCGACTACCACGGCGCCAAACTGGCCCGCCGGTTCGATGCCAACAGCTACATGGTGCTGAACAGGTCAATGGACCTGCACGACATCGGAAGGGACCGGGGAAGTCTCGGGTCGGCTGTGAGCCGCTTCCTGTCAGTGCCGGTAATGACCTTGAGCATCGACTCGGACATGTTGTACCCGGTCCACCAGCAGGTGAGCCTGAGGGACGTGGTTGTGGCCGCCGGTGGGCGCTGTGATCATCATGTGATCGCCAGCCCAGACGGGCACGACGGATTTCTTCTCGCCACCCGCGAGGTGGGTGTGCATTTGGCCGACTTTCTCCGGGAGGTGGAGTGAAATGGCTGAACAAGACACTTCAGACAGGGATCGGGCTCCCGAGACGATGGCGATCATGGCCGGCCGTGAGTCCAACCAGGGGGCTCTCGCACCCATCCTGTGGGCTACGACGGCGTTTGCCTATGACTCTGTTGCCCAGGGCCACAGCCTCGCCACCGGGGTGGCTCCCGAGCGCTTCTACTCGCGCTACGGGAACCCCACTATCAACGCCTTCGAGGCGACCATCTCCGAGCTTGAGGGTGCCGAGGCGTCCCGCGCGTTCGCCTCGGGAATGGGGGCGATGAGCGCTGTTGTTCTGGGGCTGTGTTCGACCGGTGACCACATCGTCGCCCAGCGTCAGATCTACGCAGGCACCCAGTTGCTGCTTCAGACCGTGTGCCCACGGTTCGGAATCGACGTGACATTCGTGGACGGAACACAGCCGGGTGCCTTCGCTGAGGCCATTCGCCCCGGCAAGACGATGCTCGTGGTTGCCGAGACCCCGGCCAACCCGTATCTGGACCTCGTCGACCTGGATGAGCTTGGTGCCCTGGTCGGCCCCATGACCGTCGTGGATTCCACGTTTGCGACACCGCTCGGACAGCAGCCGATCGCCCACGGAGTCGACCTGGTCGTCCACTCGGCCACCAAGGCCATCGCCGGTCACAACGATGCCAGCATCGGTGTCGTGTCGGGCTCCGAGGACCTGATTGCATGGCTCTGGAGCTTTGCAGTGCTACATGGTGCCAACGCCTCGCCATCCGATGCCCTAAATGCACACCGCGGCCTTCGGACCCTTGGTGTGCGCCTGGCCCGGCAGTCTGAGACCGCCCAGCGCCTCGCCGAGTTCCTGGAAGGTCATGGATCTGTCAGCCGGGTCGCCTACCCGGGCCTGGAGTCGCATCCACAGCACGGTCTGGCGCAGCGGCAGATGAACTCGATGGGTGGCCTGTTGACGTTTGATCTGGTAGGTGGCAGCGAGGCGGGGGAGAGGTTGGTGGAGTCCACCTCGGTTGCGATCCTGGCATCCACACTGGGTGGTCCAGAGACCCTGGTTACCCACCCCGCCAGCACGACCCATGTGGGTCTCACCGAAGAGGAACAGGCCGCTACCGGGATCGGGCAGGGAACGATCAGGGTCTCTTGTGGTCTTGAGGACTCTGATGATGTCGTGGCCGACTTTGAAGGAGCTCTCGCAGCTCTCAGCTGAACTCTGGTCAGGCAGCAGGGGTGCTTGTCGTTCCACTACGATCGTGTGCCGGAACTGGTCATTGAAGATGGGGAACCTGGTGCACACACCGGTACGAAGGATCGTGGCGACGCTGCTTGCTGTCGGCTCGGCTGTTGGCGTGACGTTGCTGGTCATGGATCCGGCCCTGGCACAGGTGACCACAATCGAGACCATCCCTCCTGCCGTCGACGAAAACGGCCTGACAGCCGGTGAACGCATCGACCAGATCGTGTTCTCGATCCGGCTCATCGCCGTTGCCCTGATTGCCGTCACCGCCGCCTTCTGGTGGCACACCCGCCCGGGCAGAAGGGCCGGCGCAACAGCTGTTGTCGCAGCTTCTTCTGCGCCATCCGGCGAGGAACCATCCGTTGAAGAGGTCATGCCCAGCGACCCGGAGTTGGAGGAGCTGCTCTCGCTCCACCTGGGTGTCGATGTCACGGCCGACACCGGCGTTGTCGTCGAAACCGGATGAGTCGGTGAGTAACCCCGAACTGGATCTCGAAGCAATGCTGGCCCGGTTCAGGGAGAGGGCCGAAGCGGTCCGTTCACGAAACATGCCGCCCATCGGCGGTGAGGAGCGGCAGATGTTCCTGGATCAGGCCCAGGCCGACTTCATGGACTTCGCCATCATCGCCGACGCAGATGCCAGCATCGAAGACGGAACCCTCACGCTGCGTATCGATCTGAGCAGCAGCGACGAGGGCTGAGGTCGGCCTTATGCGACCCCGGACGGGTCGCATGGAGCGGTGGGTCCGCTACAGTTACGCCCCGACGCGGACGTAGCTCAGCTGGTAGAGCATCACCTTGCCAAGGTGAGGGTCGCGGGTTCGAATCTCGTCGTCCGCTCCACATGAACCCCCTGCTCAGCAGGGGGTTCTGGTGTTTCCCCTGATTCGAGACCTCTGATGGTGAGGGTTCCTCAGTAGCGATCATCCGCCCGGAAAAACCGTCTGAAGACGGCTGCCAACAGGGCGATCAGCAGCGGAAGCACTGCGAACCACAGGCTTGCGCTCCGGTAACTGCCAAATACGGTGCTACCGATCGAGAAGGTCAACGCTCCCACCGCCGAGGCCAACACCCCGATCAGGCCGAGCGTCCCGGAGATTGAGCCGATGTGACCAACGCCGAACAGTGCCGGTAGCAGTGAACCCTGCACGGCGCCTCCGCTTCCCATGGCAACCCCCAGAGTCACCGAGTACAAGAGGATGGTGGGGAAGGTCGTGGCAGTACCGCCCAGGAGCATCGTGGCTGCCAACACCAGCGCCACAACTGCCGGGAGGCTCCGACTGATCCTTCTGTCAGCCAGCCACCCGAATGTGAGACCACCAGCCACGGCGCCAGCCGCTTGCGGAAGGAACATTGCAGCAGCCTGCGCATTCGAGTAACCGACCTCGCCGAGCAGGTTGGTCTGGTGGAACAAGAGGCCGGTGCCGAAAAGCGCGTTGGTGGCGGTAACCGCCGAGAGGATCCAAAACGCCGGTGATCGGAGAGCCTCCAACCTGGTTATGGAGGCGCGCTGTGGCTCGGGCTTGTCATTGGCGACCGTGGGTCCACCGTCCGGCCGCTGTCCGAGGTCGGAGGGACGGTTGACGTATCCGAACCAGCTGACCGGAACGGCCGTCAGGGCGGTAACCCCTGCCGCCACCAACCATGCGACGCGCCAGCCCCACGTGTCGATCGCAAGTGCCAGCAGCACCGGCACGACGGAGATGCCTCCCATCGTGAGGGTCATCTTCAGACCGAGGGCAAATCCTCTACGTCGTTCGAACCAGTGCATGACAGAAACTGTTGACGTCATGCTCAGGGCACCCTGACCCAGCAGCCGGATGCCGAAGAATCCGACTGCGAGCCAGACAACGCCACGAACCACTGACATGTGGGCGAGTGTCAGGGCGAAGGCAGCCCCGAACACAGTTGATGCACGTCGTACACCGACCTCGTCGACCCATCGGCCGATCCTCGGCTGAAAAGTGGAGGACAACAGGGTGCCCACCAGGTATGCCGTGGCGATGGCGGAATCAGAGAGGCGGAGCCCGTCGGAGAGGTGCTGGCGAAAGACAGAGACCCCGATCGACTGACCCGGTCCTGTCAGCACGCCTACAAGGCTGGCCAGTCCGACCATCTGCCAGCCATAGAAACCGGCGGCTGACCGGCTTGCCGGCCGGCTTCTACGAACACTTCTCACCACTGCAGGCTAACTAGCCGGTCTGACTGGCCACGTGTGGGAGGACCTGCCGTAGGTAGGCTCGTTGTGCCGGTCGGGGAGGTCCCCGCACCCGGCTCCCGGAGTGGTGGAGGGCAGAACCCATGGCCAGAGACAAGTACCAGCCCACGGACCGCGAGAGCCTCGTTCTCGACCACGTGGGTAACCCTAAGTACGACCGGCAGATCCTGAACGGCCTTGACCCGTTCATCAACGGGACAGCCCCCGAGGACACCCGCGGCTTCTACTCGTCCAGCGAACTTGAGGCACTGGTTCAGGTGCGGGGGACCGAACGCGACGTCGAGGCCCGTATGCCGGTCAAGATGACCCGCCACTACTTCGAGATGGCCCGCAACAGCCCAGCACTCCAGAAACTTGTGAAGGGCTCAACCGATGAGACCCTCAACCTTGAGGGCGCTGAGGACCCGGGCTTCCAGATGGACTACAGCCCGGTCGAGGGCCTGCTCCACAAGTACGAGATGGGCCTCATGTATGTGATCTCGACATGTTCGGCGCACTGCCGGTTCTGCTACCGCGAGGAACTGATAGGCCGTAAGGAGGTCAAGCGTCAGGACGGCACCGTCGACAAGAAGGGTCTGGCCCAGATTGGCGAGGTCACCGACTACGTGAGGTCACACAACGAGGCCGTGGCTGCAAACGGTGGCATCCACCCAGACAGCGGTCGTGAGAAGCTGCGCGAGATCCTCCTGTCGGGAGGCGACCCGATGGTGCTGCCCAACAACAAGATTGCCGGATGGTTGACCGCTCTGGCCGAGGCCGGCGTGGAGTCCGTCCGCCTCGGTACCAAGGAACTGGCGTTCCACCCGGACCGCTTCGACGACGCCTTCATGTCGATGCTGGACCTGTTCCACGAGATCTACCCCGATGTGGGCTTTCGGCTGATGACCCACTTCAACCACCCCGACGAGTTCCTGACAAGAGATGAGAGTGGCTCCTACGTCGAGGATGCCGGCGGCTTCTACGAGTGGAACCCGAGCACGCAGCGTGCCGTCGAAGCCGTTGTGTCACGTGGCTGGATCAGTGTCGAGAACCAGTCGCCGATCATCAAGGGGGTCAACGACGACCCCGACGCCCTGCGCATAATGCAACGAACCCTCAAGAGGGTGGGGATCGAGAACCACTACTTCTTCTGTGGGCGCGACATCATCGCCCACAAGGCGTTCAACGTGCCGATCGAGACCGCGTGGCAGACCCTCAACGAATCACAGAGGGGTCTGTCGGGGGTTGAGGCCCACGCCCGGCTGTCCATCACCCACTACAAGGGAAAGACCGAGGTCGCGGCCGTCACCGACGAACCCGTCCCGGGCCTCGCCGGCTCAGAGAACGGGGTCGTGATCTTCAAGATCCTCCGGAATGCCGCAGCCGCACCTGACAGGGGCAAGGTCTGCATAGTCGGCCGCAACCCCGATGCGATCTGGTTCGACGACTACGAGGACAGGGTTCTCTTCGACGAGGCCGGTCTCTTCGACTACGCCCGGGTGAAGGCACTCAGACTCGAAGAGACAGCGGCAGTACCCGCGTAGGCGGCAGGTGTGATCGACAAGAGGGTCGCCGATCCGGCGGCAGCGCTCCACGACGTGGCCGACGGTGCCACGGTCATGATCGGAGGTTTCGGTGAGGCCGGGAGCCCCATCGAGTTGATTCATGCCCTCATCGACCACGGTGCCAGTGGCCTCACGGTTGTAAACAACAACACCGGCAGCGGCGAGGTCGGGCTTGCCGCCCTGATCCGGGCCGGCCGCGTTGCCAGGATGATCTGCTCGTACCCCCGCAGCGCCAACTCCACCGTGTTCCCCGAGCTGTACAGGTCGGAACGGATAGAACTCGAACTGGTACCACAGGGCACCCTGGCCGAGCGGATCCGTGCCGGTGGCGCTGGAATACCGGGCTTCTACACCCCAACGGCGGTAGGCACCGACCTGGCAGAAGGACGCGAGCATCGAGAGTTTGACGGCCGCAACCACGTACTCGAGTACGCCCTGACCGCAGACCTGGCCCTCGTCAAGGCACGCCGGGCCGACCCGCACGGCAACCTCGTCTACAACATGACCGCCCGTAACTTCTCGCCCCTGATGGCAATGGCAGCAGCCACGACGGTCGTGCAGGCCTCCGAGGTGGCCGCCAACGGTGGGATCGACCCCGAGGCTGTGGTTACCCCGGGAATCTTCGTCGACCGTGTCGTTCACATAGCGTCACCCGCACACGAATCCGACCTGGTCAGACGCGGGATCACCTACCCATGACGTCGGCCCCGATCGGTCTCAGCCGTGACCAGATGGCGGCACGCGCCGCGCAGGACATCGCCCACGGCTCCTATGTGAACCTCGGCATCGGAATGCCGGAGATGATCGCCCAGTTCATCCCCGAAGGGATCGAGGTCATCCTCCACACCGAGAACGGTCTGTTGGGAATGGGACCTTCTCCAGCCGATGGTGACGGCGACCCGGAACTCATCAACGCCGGCAAGCGGCAGGTCACAGCTCTGCCCGGAGCGTCGTACTTCCACCACGCCGACAGCTTCGCCATGATCCGGGGTGGCCACCTGGACCTGTGCGTGCTGGGAGCACTCGAGGTAGCAGCCAACGGAGACCTCGCCAACTGGTCAACCGGCGGCGACTCGATACCGGCCGTCGGGGGAGCCATGGACCTGGTGTCGGGCGTGAAGGCCGTGTACGTGATGACCAGCCACTGCACACGCGACGGGATACCCAAGCTCGTGGAGTCCTGCACCTATCCCCTCACAGGGGTCGGGGTTGTGGACCGGATCTACACGGACCTCGCAGTGGTTGAGGTCGGCTCCGACGGCTTCGAGGTCGTGGACCTGACCGAGGGGGTTACCTTCGACGAGGTGGCCGCCCGGACCGACGGCCCGATACGAGACGCCAGATCGACCGAGGTGGAGCGATGAGAGACAACGGTGCGACAAGCAGATCCGAGGCTCTCTACGAGCGGGCACAAAAGGTTCTGCCCGGTGGTGTAAGCCGCAACACGGTCCTGCGCAGTCCTTACCCGGTGTATGCCGCGCACGCCGAGGGTTGCTACATCACCGACGTGGATGGCGTCGAGCGGATCGACTTTGCCAACAACATGGCCTCTCTCATCCACGGTCATGCGCATCCGGCCATCGTCGCAGCGGTGGCAGACCAGATGACGCGTGGCACGGCCTACACGATGGCCACAGAGGCCGAGATCCGCTACGCCGAACACCTTTGTTCCAGGAATGATGGCTTTGACCAACTCAGGTTCGTCAACTCCGGAACCGAAGCCGTCATGGCCGCCCTCAAGGTGTCGAGGGCATTCACGGGGCGGCCCAAGATCGCCAAGGTGGAGGGCGCCTACCACGGCTCCTACGACTTCGCCGAGGTCAGCCAGACCGCAGCGCCCGCCAACTGGGGTGGCGTCGACGCACCCGAGAGCGTGCCGGTCTCACACGGCACCCCCCGTGGCGTGCTCGACGATGTCGTGGTTCTTCCGTTCAACGATGTGGAGAGGGCGGTGCAGATCCTGGACCGCCACAGCGACGACATCGCATGCGTGCTCGTCGACCTGATGCCACACAGGGTGGGCCTCTGCCCGGCGACGCAGGACTTTGTGGACGCACTCCGGTCATGGACGACGGCCAACGGGGCGCTGCTGGTGGCTGACGAGGTGATCACCTTCAGGGGCCGTTGCGGGGGCGCCCAGCAGGGATACAACCTCCGGCCTGACCTCACGGCAATGGCCAAGATGATCGGTGGAGGCTTCCCGGTCGGTGCGATAGCCGGACGTCGTGAGGTCATGCAGGTGATGAATCCCCGATCCGACGACTATCGAGTTCCGCACTCGGGCACCTTTTCAGCCAACCCGATCACGATGACCGCCGGCCGCACAGCGATGGAGCTTTTCGACGAGGAGGCCGTGGCGAGGCTGAACAACCTCAACCGCCTGGCGATGGACGAGATGACAGGGGCGATCAGTCGACGTGGCGTTGAGGCAAGCGTCAGCGGGGCCGGATCACTGTTCCAGATCCACATGACCAACCCGGCGCCGACCAACTACCGCGATGCCTACCCGGCGCCCGAGGTGGCGGCACGCCTCAGCAGGTTTGTCGACCTGCTCCTGGGCAACGGCATCCTGCTGGCGTCAAGTGGAACCGGCATCCTCTCCACGCCGATGGGCGAGGACGAGATCGGCCAACTCGTGGCAGCCGTCGACCGGTCGCTTGCTGGCCTGTAGTGGGGTTCAGAACCGGCTGAAACCCAGGCGGTTGCGTAGCGTTATCAGTTCGCCCAGATGGTTGAAGCCGTGCCCGAGCGCTTCCCATGCCAGAAAGAAGTGGGCCGGCTTTTCGTTCCACATCGAGTACAGCCAGTCGAAGCGGTCCTCCGGTGTGCCGATCCGCTCCAGGGCGGCGGTGCTGTCAGGGACCGTGTCCAGGACGGTCAGATCGCCCGTTGACACCCACCCGAGTGTGGAGTCGATCACGGCCAGCAGGTACTGGCCCACTGCTGCCGGATCAAGTTGTTGAACCAGGTCCAGGTCCTCGCCCTCGGCGAGCCCCCTCCAGGTGTCGCCCACCACGCCGACCCTGTCACCCCAGGTATCAAGCACCTCGTCGACACCGCGAAGAACGCCGTTTACCGCCAGGTCATGGTGTCTTGCCGTGTGCCACGCCACATAGACAGCAGCGACACCGCCGCCATCGACCCGTTCGGACATCCGGTCAGCTGGCAACAACGAGAAGACCCCGCTGTCCAGGCGGGTGCGGAGTGATGTCAGATCGTTGGTGATCCAGGTTCGTAGGTCCATCAGGACACCATAGGGAGATGTTGGTTTGTGCCTTCCGTCGGGGCACCGATCGCAGTGGTCATGCCCGTAGCCTCTCGGTGATGTCGTCGACAGCCCGTCTCAGCCGAGTTGCCCTGGTGGCGACCCTGTTTCTCGTTGGCGTCGGTGGATTCACACGCGGCAGCGGCAGCGGCTACGGCTGTGCCGACCGTTGGCCGCTCTGCGAAGACGGCCTGCTCGGTGGCCTGCTTCCCCGGGCTGAGTACCACATGGTCATCGAGTGGACGCACCGGTGGGTAGCGGCGATCGTCGGCCTCCTGGTGCTTGCCACGGCGATCAGTGTCTGGCGCAACCACCGCCGGCGTGCGGCGCTGGTTCGCACCGCTGTCGCCGCAGTGCTTGTCGTCGGCGTGCAGGCCTGGATCGGCCGCATGGTCGTAAAGGCCGACCTCGACGCCGACCTGGTCGTGCTTCACCTGGCTATCTCCATGGTCGTCGTAGGGCTGCTCACGCTCGTGGCAGTTGCAACCTCACCTGACAGGGAACCCGCTGAGGCAGACGCCTCGTGGAGCACACACCTGGCTGTCGCCGCCGGCGGCTCGTATTTGCTCCTCCTGTTGGGCGCATACGTACACAACATGTTCTTCTCTGGCTGGCCACTCGTTGGCAACGAGCTGGTCCCAGACCTTTCGAACAGCTACACGGCGGTCCACTTCATGCACCGTCTTGTCGCAGGCCTTGGCCTCGTGTACCTCGTCTACCTGACCAGGGTCTCAGGTCGAAACGGCCGACCCGCAGTCGAGCGGCGTCTGCTGCATGCGTCCACCGGCCTCTACACCGTGAACGTGGCGCTCGGAGCCGTGCACGTGTTCACCGAGGTGAGTTGGAGCGGCGTGGTCGCCACCCACCTGCTGGTCGCCGGACTGGTGTGGACCTGCCTTCTCGCCGCTGCCGCACTCTCGCGCCAGGCCCCGGTCCCGGCTGGTTGATCCATGTCGACTGCTCCTATCGTCACCGCTGTCCAGTTCGAGGGGCTGATCGGTAAAGCGGTGGTCTGCGACGTTCGCTGGTATCTCGACGGCAGTTCCGGCCACGAGGCCTACCTGCGGGGCCACATTCCCGGAGCCGTGTTCGTCGACCTCGACAGTGACCTTGCGGCCATACCGGAGCCCGGCGACGGCAGGCATCCTCTCCCGTCCCCTGAGGCGTTTGCAGAAGCTTTGGGCCGACTCGGAATCGGCCCTGACAATACCGTCATCGCCTACGACGACTCGGGTGGTCTGAGCGCCGGCCGCTTCGTCTGGATGCTCCGCGTACTGGGCCAGCCCGCAGCCCTCCTCGACGGTGGGCTGGCTGCCTGGACCGGGGATCTCCAGAGCGAGCAGGTTCTTCCGGACCGCGTCCAATGCCCTGTGCGGCCCTGGCCCGAGGCATCGTTTGCCGAGGCCGACGACCTGAGTGGGGCAGAGGTCCTGCTCGATGCACGTTCCACGGAGCGCTACAGGGGTGACTCCGAGCCCATGGACAGCAGGCCCGGGCACGTACCTGGTGCGTTGAACGCACCGTTTCCCCAGAACATGTCGGACGGTCATTTCAGGTCAGGCGACGACCTTGCTGCCCGTTACGGGGCCCTCGGGGTCGCCGACGCCACCGACGTCGTCGTCTACTGCGGCTCAGGGGTCAGCGCCTGTCACGACCTGCTGGCGATGGAACACGCGGGGCTCGGTCGCGGCCGCCTCTACGTCGGGTCCTGGTCGCAGTGGAGCGCAACTGACCGTCCGGCCGCCACCGGCTCGGAGCCCGGCTGACCTAGGCGGCGACAGGCTCAGACGTAGGTACTTCCCTTGGGGACCCCCTCGTCCTTACGGATCTTCACGTTTACCAGAGCCGGCTTGCCCGAGGCGAAGGCCCTCTCCAGCGCCGGTCGGATCTCGTCGGGCCTCTCGCAGTACTCACCATGGCCGCCGAGGGCCTCGACCACCCTGTCGTAGCGGGTTTCGGCCAGGTCCACGGCCACCTTGCGGTCGGCACCGTAGAGGCCCACCTGTGGCCGCAGCATCTGGCCCCAGGCAGCGTCATTGCCCATGATGCCCACGATCGGCAGGCCGAACCGGACTGCCGTGTCGTACTCGAAGCCATTGAGGCCGAAGGCACCGTCGCCGTAGATGATCAAGACCCTGCGGTCCGGGAAGCTGTGCTGGGCGGCCAGGGCGAAGGGCATGCCGACACCGAGGGTTCCGAGCGGGCCCGGGTCCATCCATGCGTTCTCGCGCAGCACCGGAATCACCTTTGAGGACTGGGCCACGATGTCGCCACCGTCGCCGATGAGGATGGTGTCCTCGTCGATGAAGTCACGGATCTCGGCTGCAAACCGGAGTGGATCGACCGGGCTCTCGTCTGAGGTGACCTGTTCCTCGAGTGCTGCTGCCAGTTCGTCCTCGCGCTCGCGCAGTTCGCCACTCCAGGTGCTGAAGTCCAGCCCGGAGCCGGTGTTGCCGGCAAGGGCCGTCATCTGGTCAAGGGACGCACCCAGGTTGCCGACCACGGCCACGTCGGCCGACCTGTTCTGGCCGATGAGGCCTGCCTCCATGTCCAACTGGATGATCGTGGCATCAGCGGGCACGGAGGCGCCGAATCGCAGACGGAAGTCGAGCGGAGCCCCGGCCAGCACGAACACGTCACAGCCCTGCATCGCCTCGCGCCGTGTTCGGTTGAAGAACTGGGGGTTGTCGGCACGAAGCATCCCCCGACCCATGCCGTTCAGGTACACGGGCATGCGGGTGGCCTCGGCGAACCGGGTGAGGGCAGGACCACCCCTTGACCACTTGACCCCGGTGCCGCCCAGCAGAATCGGCCGCTCGGCACCGACAAGGACATCGACCGCTGCCGCCACGTCGGCGGGGTCGGGAAACACCGTCGGTGGGGTGGTGCGCACGGTGGGGAACCGTGCCTCGTCGAGTGAGGCGGGACCCATCAGCACGTCCATGGGGATCTCCAGGAACGCCGGCCCCGGCATACCCGACACTGCTGCACGCACTGCCATCTCGATGTACTCGGGAATGCGGTCGGTCTGATAGCAGGCATCGGCCCACTTGCTGATGGGCCTGATCATGGACACGTGGTCCATTTCCTGAAGCGACCCACGGCGCAGGTTGGAGAACGGACCCTGGCCGCCGATTACCAGCAGGGGGCTGTTGGCCCGCCAGGCGTTGGCTATTCCGGTAACCCCGTCGGTGACACCGGGGCCGGCGGTGAGCACCGCACATCCGATACGGCCCGGGTTGAGGCGGCTGTAGGCATCGGCGGCGTGCACTGCCGCCTGCTCGTGGCGCACGTCGATGACGGGTATTCCCTCGTCGAGGGCACCGTCGTAGATGGGCATGATATGGCCGCCCGAGAGGGTGAAGATCGCCCCTACCCCGGCCTCCCTGAGGGCCCTGGCAGCCAGCTTGCCGCCGTGGCTCACGGTGCCGCCGCCAACCCGAGCAGGTACTCCCAGTCTGGGACGCTCAGCTCGCCGGACACCCGCAGGCGCACCCGTCCATCCGGGCCGATGACGACGAAGTAGGGGAACCCGGTTAGGCCGAAGCCGGCGCCGACGGCACTCGTCGGGGAGTCCCGAAGCAGCAGTTCGGGCCAGCCGACGTCTTCGAACCAGACCGAGGGCGGGTAGTTGGGGGCACCTGAATCCACCGAAGTCGAGACTGCCACGATCTCGACACCCTCGGGTGGGTCGTTTTGACTCAGCCACTCGGTCAGGCGGGGCAGTTCAGCCTGGCAGTGCGAACACCAGTGGGTGAAGAATCCGACTACGAGGCCACGACCGCCGCCGGGTACAACATCGACCTGGGTGTCATCGAAGGTCATTGCCCTGATCGTCGGAGCCGTGATGCCCACTGCCGGATCGGCGCCAGAGCGTGGCATCGGCGGCAGGACTCCACCGGTTGTCTCGGCAAAGCCGACCTCTGCGACCTGGCGGGCCACGGGTTCGTCGCCCGAAGTCATCGACGCCACGAGTGCGGCGGCTACAGCCGCAGCCAGGGCAAGCCCAACGAACAGGCCGGTCCGCGATCCTCTGTCAGAGCCTGTGGCTGCGGTGTTCACTGTGTCGTCTCCTGGAGGTTGGCTGTCGTCTGTCTGGCGTGGGCCACCACAAGTGCTGTCACGGCGGCGAAGCCGGCAAGGGCCATCAGCGGAATCGAGATGAACTCGAACTTCTCAACCCACCTGAATGCACATGATGCACCGGGTTCGCACGAGGACCCCTGATCGGGGAACAGTTGCAACTGGTAGTGGTAGATGGACACGGCGGATCCGCTGATTGAAAGTGGCAGGGCGAAGCGGGCGATGTTGCTGCCGGGTCGGAACACGGCAACCACGAGGATCAGGGCCAGCGGGTACATGGCGATGCGCTGGTACCAGCACAGCTCGCAGGGCCTGAAGCCGGCCACCTCTGAGAAGTAGAGGCTTCCGGCAACCGATGTGGTTGCCACGGCCGCAGCCAGGCGAAGAGGCGTATCGCCCAGGGTTGCGAGCCTTGACCTTCCTGTAACCGTCGCGAGAGCGATGCCGGTGGAAAGGGAAATGGCCACTGCCACAAGTGCCAGCAGGGAGAGGAAGGTAGCCACCTGGTTGACGCTCATGGTGGGGTCAGCCTATTGGGGGAGCCGTATGGGCCAGCGGTGCCGAGGGGTCCTCCGGGTCACGGCAGCCACGGTGGCGAACGCTTCTCCAGGAAGGCGGCCATGCCTTCGGCGGCCTCGTCGCTGGCGAAGAGGTCAGCCGAGAGGCGGGCGGTCCAACCGAACGCCTCGTCGGTGGTCATGTCGGGCACCCGGCTCGTCAACTGCTTGGTTGCGGCCAGGGCCTCGGGTCCGCCCATCAACAGGTCTGAGACCACTTCGTCGACGGCTGAATCGAGGTCGGCGGCCGGAACGGCACGGTTGATGAGCCCCAACTCGACTGCCCTTGCGGCCGGGAAGCGGCTGCCACGCAGGAACACCTCGTTGGCATCTGCCGGGCGCATCTTCGGCAGGCAGATGACCGAGATCATGGCCGGGGCTACGCCGATGCGGACCTCGGTGAAGCCGAACCTGGCCTCGTCGGTGGCGACAGATATGTCCATTGCCGCAGCCAGCCCCATGCCGCCTGCCACACAGTGGCCTGCGATGCGGCCCACATACGGCTTGGGTGAGTTCCTGAAGCGTCCGAACAACTCGAGGGGGCTGACCACCCGTGATGGAGCATCATCAGAGGACCGTTCCGACAGGTCGGCGCCGGCGCAGAATACGCGTCCCCTGTTGGTGAGGACCACCACCCGCACATCAGGGTCGGCGTCAGCGGCATCGAGGACTTCGACAAGTTCGACCGTCAGCCCTGCGCTGAGGGTGTTCCGGTTGTCGACATCGGCAAGGGTCACGGTCATGACCCCTTCGACGAGCGACGTCTCGACGAGTGCCATCAGGTGGTTCCCTTCCCGGGCCCGTCGGTCGGAGGCCCGGCGAAGGCCTGGGCCATGGTCAGCCACTCACGGGTGCTGTCGCCGACGACTGTGAGGCCCGTGTCATCCAGATGGCGCCGCTGGGTTACGACAAGGCAGAAGTCGAGGGCGCTTCCGGTAACCGTGTCGGCGGCAGTGCCGGGGCCCCATTCCCACTCCGTGCCTGACGGTGCGCTCAGGAACACGTCGACCTCGGAATCGGGGGGGTCGAGCCTTCGGTTGATGTAGGTCCATGCCCTTGTGATCACACCCAACTGGGCGATGTGGCGCAGTCTGTCGGTTGGCGGTCGGGTGGCTCCCAGAGCGTCGACGATGTCCTGGCCGTGGGCCCAGACCTCCATGAGGCGGGCCGTCAGGAACGATCGTGCGCCCATCGACGGCCCGTACCAGGTGACCCGGGTGTCATCGGAAAGGGTGGCAGCAGCCTCGGCCTGGCGGCTGCGGCCCTCGCGCCACTCGACCAGCAGACCCTTGGGCCCGAGCGCCCGGTAGCGGCCGAGCGTGAACTCGTCGATGGCCAGAATCCCGCCCGCCGCTGCGCCCATGAGGTCGTCGACCATGCTGCGAAAGCGGTCGGGGTCGGTGATTGCCGTGGTTGCGGCCATGTCGAAGTAGGCGAGGTGTGCGATCTGGTCGGTGATGTTCCAACGGGGGCTTGGCGTGTTGGTCGACCATGCGGTCTCGTTGATCGGGGCCACGATGCGGTCAAGGGCGTCCTGCTCATCGGCCAGGTCGGCTGCAATCTCGTGGACCTTCACCTGTGCGCTCCGTTCCGGTCGTCGTCGGCCTCATCGCCGATCACCCGGCCGTCATCGGCGTTGGTGGTGAGGCCACGCATGATGATCCCGAGGACGGCATCGGCGGCCTCCTTTGGCGAGGATCGCAGCGTGGCGAACACCTGGGCAAGGGCGAAGTCACGACCGAGGCTGGCCATGACCCGCGCCACGGCCGCTGTGTCCACATCAGGGATGTCTCCGCGTTCTACTGCCATGTCGAGCAGGCAGCGCGTCACTGCAACCAGGTAGTCAGAGTGGTCGTCGCTCAGCCGCTGAGCGGTTGGCACAGCCTCCATGTCGCGTGCAAACGATGTGGTTGTGCCTGCCACCGCAACGTTGGCAGCTTCGAGATAGGTGTGGATGGCCTCAAGGGGCACCAGGTTGTCTCCAATGGATCCCATTGCGCTGCGCCCAACCCTCCAGAGGTTGCGGTCGATAACCGTCAACACCAACTCTTCCCTGCTTGGAGCCAGTTCATAGAGGGTGCGAAGTGAGCAGTTCAGGCTTGAAGCCATGTCGGCCATGGTGAGGTCGGCAAAGCCACCGTCGAACAAGCGACCCAGTTGGTCCAGCACATGGAGCTGGCGTTCGGTTAAGGCCCGCTCCCGTTCTCGGCTGAGGAGGGGGGTTGGAGCTGGTACATCCCTGATACGCCTGGAGACCTCTGAGACTCTGGATGGGAGGGTGTCAGTGCTCATGGGCGGCGGGCCTCAGACCAGGTCTTTCCCTGTTCAACGTTGATGTCCCTGGGTAGGCCGAGCACCATCTCAGCCACGATGTTGCGTTGAATGGCGAAGGTGCCTCCGCCAAGAGTCAGGGAGGGTGAGAACATGTAGCCGAAGTGCCAGATCGGATCGACCCCAGGGAACTGGTCAGTCCCCAGGTTGTTTTCAGTCGGGCCTGATCGTGTTTCGGCAGACAAGTCACCGACAGGCCCGGATCCCTCCAGCATCCCGGCAGCGCCACATAGCTCCTTGGCAGTTTCCAGCACATGCTGTCCGTGTTCGTCTGACATTGCCTTTTGGATAGATGCCTCCACTCCTGGAGTGCGCCCGGCCAATCTGGCACTGAGGGTCCGAAGACGGTTCAGACGCAGTACCTCGGACTCGCAGTAGAGGGCACTCAGACGCTGCCTGACAAGCGGGTCTTTGGCTCCACCCGCTTTCCTGACAAGGTCCAACAAGGTGTCAGCCGACGGGCCGAGCCCCCACAGGGAACCCGCCGACGAGAGCGAGACCCGTTCGTTGGAGAGGGTCATCTTGGCTAAGCGCCAACCGTCACCCTCATTACCAACCAGCAGGTCGGCTGGAAGGCGTACATCGTCGAAGAAGACTTGGTTGAACGAGTGAGCCGTGGTCATGTCGACGATCGGGGTCATAGATATCCCAGGAAGATCCATCGGACAGATGAAGTACGAGATGCCCTTGTGTTTGGGTACATCGGAATCGGTTCTGGCGATGAGGATTCCCAGGTCGGAGTGATGTGCCCCACTGGACCAGATCTTGGAGCCGTTGACCACGTATTCATCGCCATCGCGTACAGCCCGGGTTGCCAGGTTTGCAAGGTCTGAGCCCGCATCAGGTTCACTGAACAACTGGCACCAAAACTCCTCACCGTTGAGAATTGTCGGCAGGTAGCGCTGTTGCTGTGCCTCACTTCCTGCAGCCAGGATCGTGGGGCCTGCCCAGCCGATACCTATGGCATTGGCCGGCATCGACACACTGGCCCTGCGCAACTCATCGTCGATAATCAGCTGGTGCATCGGTTCCGCTGCTAGGCCCCAGGGCTCGGGCCAGTGTGGGACCACGTAACCGGCATCCACCAGGTCCTGGGCTGACGGGTCGGGGTGGTCGATAAGCCAGGCTCGTACCTCGAGGCGTCGGGGATCGTCATCGTGTGGAAGGTCGAAGTCCATCTCTACTCCAGCAACTCGGTGGGAACGTCGACAACCCGTGAGCGCAGCCACTCACCAAGGCTCTTTGCTTGGCCGTCCTGGCGGGTTGAGGCTGCCACACCCTCCTGGAGGATGCCGTGGATCACGAAGTTGAGTGACATCAGGTTGGGCAAGCAGTAGCGGTCAACTTCAAGGTCGGCGGTTTCTGGAAGGAGGTTGCGCAGACAATCAGTGGTAAGGAACCATTCCAGCCAAGCCCATGCTGTAGGCGTGCGGGCAAAGACACCGAGGTTGGCGTTGCCTCCCTTGTCACCAGATCTCGCACCAACAATTAGTCCGATCGGAACAGCGCTGGTTTTACCATCGGGCCTCTCGGCATCTGGGCCCGAGGTTGGTACGACGTCGACCACGCCTGTCGGCGCCACCGACTCCACGACGGTCCGGTCGCCCTCAAGAAACACGACATGCTGGGGCACAAGGTCAGAAGGTACGAGTGCCGGCCGGAATACGCCAAACGGCCTTGCGCCGCCACCGCCGATGCCGAACATTCCGGGGATGGTCGCCAGGGCCAGCTCGTTCACCGAACTGGAGATGGCCCGACCCACCTTGTGTTCGTCGGGGTCCTTGACCGTCAGCCTCCACAGGGCCACGGCCTCCTCGTTGGATGCTGGGTCTTCCTTGTCAGTGCGCACCAGCCTTGTGGTGACCTCGGCGAAGTCGTCACGGTCGGTCGGACAGGCGAGCCAGAAGGAATCCTCGACGAGGCGTGCCTTTGCCTCGATGTCGAGTCCCGTCAGAGCCACCGATACGTCGTTGCGGTAGCCCCCCAGTTCGTTCATCGACACCTTCAGGGTCGACGGAGGGGGCTCGCCGGCGATACCGCTGAGGGACACCCTGTCGACACCGGCCTGTTCGATGTTGATCGTGTCGAACCGGGCGGTCACGTCGGGGCCAAGGTAGGCGGGCGGTCCGATCTCGTAGAGCAGTTGGGAGGTGACGGTTCCAACCGAGACCTCGCCACCGGTTCCGTCGTGCTTGCCGATCACCGACGATCCGTCGGACGCCACATCGGCCCACGGGAACCCGGTGCGTTCCATGCCCTCCACCTCGGTGAAGAACGAGTAGTTGCCGCCCGTGGCCTGGGTGCCACACTCGATGACGTGCCCGGCCACCACCGCACCGGCCAACGGGTTCCAGTCGTCACGGGACCAGCCGTGGTGCCATGCGGCCGGCCCGCACACGATGGCGGCATCGGTGGTACGCCCGGTGATCACGATGTCTGCGCCACTCTCCAGGGCCTCGACGATGCCCCAGCAACCCAGGTAGGCGTTGGCGCTGATGAACCGTGAGGTGTCGCCGATCGGCTCGCCTGTCTCCATGTGGGTAAGGTCCACCCCGGCTGCCACCAGGTCGTCGAGGCGTGGCAGCAGGTTGTCGCCGGCCACCCATGCGATGGTGGGGGACAGCCCGAGCCTGTCTGCGACCTCTGCCATAGCCTCTGCACAGTGGTCGGGGTCGAGGCCTCCGGCGTTGGAAACAACCCTGATTCCCCGGTCCAGGCAGGACCCCATGACCTGCTCCATCTGGGTCACGAATGTGCGGGCGTATCCGCCACCGGGCCGCTTGGCCCGGGTCCTTGCAAGGATCAGCATGGTGAGTTCGGCGAGCCAGTCGCCGGTGAGGAAGTCGATGTCGCCACCGTCGACCATTTCGGAGGCGGCCGACAGGCGGTCGCCATAGAAGCCCGAGCAGTTGGCGATGCGGATGGAATCGGTCATGGTGTGCCATCGAGGTCGGTCTCGAGTGGGTCGATGACGAGAAGAACGGCACCGCTCTCAACCTGTTGTCCGTCTGAAATGAGCATCTCGGCCACGTGTCCGTCGAACGGTGCCTTCATGTGGTGTTCCATCTTCATGGCTTCGAGCACGACAAGCGTCTGCCCGGTTGTGACAGCGTCACCCACCGCAACCCTCAACTCCAACACCACACCCGGCATTGGAGCGGTCAGGCCACCCGTGGGTTCTTCGGCACCGGGAAGCACGAACCGGGGAACGACATCGAACACGGCAGTACCACGCGATACCTGGAGCATCACCTTGTTGCCGGTTCCGGTGACGCGGCTGGTGGAACGGCGCCTATCGATCTCAAGGTCGATCTCATCGGGGGACCACCTGTGGACCTGCACGTCGGTGGCGTCGTTGACCCTGAAGCTGCCGTCGCGCTGCGACCTGTAGGAGACCTCGATCGGGGTGTCCCCGTGGTTGAAGGCCACCTCTTGTGCGGGCAGGCGGGCGTTGCGCCAGCCGCTCGGAATGCCTGAGAGGACTGTGGCCTCTGAGCGGTTGCGACCCTGCAGCCACATTGCTGCCGTGATAGCGGCACGTGTCAACTCGGCGTCGGTGAGGGCCAGGTCAGGGGTGGGGGAGTGCCGGTTGATGAAGTCGGTGGTCGTGTCGCCTGACAGGTAGCCGGGATGGCGGAGCGTCGAGACGAGGAAGTCGCGGTTTGTCGTGACCCCGCCGATGTGGAGGCGTTCGAGTGCGAGCGCCAGGCGCCCGGCGGCCTCGGTCCGGGTGGGTCCGTGGGAGACGACCTTGGCCAGCATCGGGTCAAACTCGACGCCGACGTGTGATCCGGCCTCGACACCGGAGTCCCACCTGACCTCGGGGGTGGATGCCGGTTCGAAGGCCACGAGGGTTCCCGTTGCCGGCAGGAACCCGGCGCCCGGATCCTCGGCGTAGAGGCGTGCCTCGATGGAGTGCCCGCTGAACGAGATGTCTGCCTGGCTGTAGCCGAGCGGCTCGCCGGCGGCTACCCGGATCTGTTCGCGTACGAGGTCTATGCCGGTGACCTCCTCGGTCACCGGGTGCTCGACCTGAAGGCGCGTGTTGACCTCGAGGAAGAAGAAGTCGCCGGTGTCGTCGTCGAGCAGGAACTCGACTGTCCCGGCAGAGCAGTAGCCGATGCCGCCAGCCAGGCTCAACGCCGAGGCACCCATGGCTGCACGCAGCTCGTCGCCGACCGCCGGCGATGGCGACTCCTCGATGATCTTCTGGTGGCGGCGCTGAATTGAGCACTCGCGTTCGCCTAGGTGGACCAGGTTGCCGTGCGAGTCGCCGAGGATCTGGATCTCAACGTGGCGAGACCTGGGCAGCCAGCGCTCAAGGAAGACCCTGGAGTCGCCGAAGGCACCGGCGGCTTCCCGCTCGGCTGAAGCAACCGCCTCGGCCAGCTGGCCTGCCTCCTCGACCAGGTGCATTCCCTTGCCGCCGCCTCCGGCCGCCGCCTTGACGAGCAATGGGAACCCGACCCCCTCGGCGGTTGAGGGGTCGTCGCTGGACGGGAGTATCGGAACCCCGGCAGTGGCGGCCGCCGACTTGGCCTCGAGTTTGTCGCCCATGGTGGCGATCACGGTCGGGGACGGGCCCACCCAGGTGAGGCCGGCTGCCTCGATCGCTGTGGCGAACCCTGCGTTCTCGGCAAGGAAGCCGTAGCCGGGGTGGATCGCATCTGCACCAGATGTCAGGGCCGCTTCGATGATCTCGGCGTTGTCGAGGTAGCCCCCGACAAGGCGTACGGCTTCGTCGGCCTCTGCGACGAATGGAGCATCCGAGTCGGAGTCCACGTACACGGCGATGCAGCGGATGCCCATGGTCCGGGCTGTTCGGAACACCCGGCGGGCGATCTCTCCCCGGTTGGCGACAAGCAGGGTCGTGATGCTCACAGCCGGAACACCCCGTAGCGGGTGGCGCCCTCGATCACCCGGTTGCGTACGACCGACAGACACAGGGCCAGGACGGTCCGTGTGTCGCGGGGGTCGATGATGCCGTCGTCGCTGACAGCGCCTGTGGCGACAAGGGCGAGGGAGCCGGCCTCCTGGATCTCCTCGACCATCCTCACGATCTCGGCGTCGGCGGCCTCGTCGAAGTCCTCGCCCTTGCGGGCAGCCCTGGCCCTGCGGACCTGGGACATGACACCGGCGATCTGTTTGGGGCCCATCACGGCGATCTTGGCTGTGGGCCAGAGGAACGTGAAGCGGTTGCGGTAGCCACGCCCCGACATGCCGTAGGTGCCGGCACCGTAGGAGGAGCCGATGATCACCGTCATATGGGGAACCGTGGAGTTGGTGACGGCGTTGATCATCTGGGAGCCCTTCTTGATGATCCCGTCGGCCTCGGCCTCGCGGCCGACCATGTAGCCGGTGATGTTCTGCAGGAAGACGAGGGGGGTGTCCTGACGGTTGCAGAGCTGGATGAAGTGGGCTGCCTTCTCGGCTGCCTCAGGGTGGATGACACCGTTGTTGCCGAGGATTCCGATGGGGTAGCCGTGGATCGATGACCATCCGCACACCATTGTCGGGCCGTAGCGGGGCTTGAACTCCTCGAACCTGGAGCCGTCGGCGACCCGGGCGATTACCTCCCTGACGTCGACGGGTTGACGCAGGTCGCGGCTGACGAGCCCGAGAAGATCGCCAGAGGCGTGGACCGGTTCGTCGGAAACGAGTGTCGGCCCGGGACCCTGCTTGTGCCAGTCGAGGTGGGAGACGACCTCGCGGCAGATCCGGATGGCGTCCATCTCGTCCTCGGCCAGGTAGTCCGCCAACCCGGAACTCTCGGCGTGCATCTGGCCGCCACCGAGGGTCTCATCGTCAGACTCCTCACCGGTTGCCATCTTCACGAGGGGTGGTCCGGCCAGAAACACCTTGGAACGTTCCTTGATGAAGATGTTGTAGTCAGACATTCCGGGTTGGTAGGCGCCGCCTGCCGTGGATGAACCGAACACGATGCAGACGGTCGGTATGCCGAGCTTTGAGAGTTCGATCATCTCGTAGAAGAAACCGCCGGTCTCTGCGAAGTGCTCGGTCTGGACCCTTCGCCTGGAGCCTCCGTCACCGGTCGGGATCCGCAGGTCGGCACCGGCTGATTCGACGAAGCTCACATAGGGGATGCGGTTGTCGCGGGCGATCTCGATTGCCCGCATCCACTTCTTACCCATGTAGGGGGTGATTGCCCCGCCCAGCACGGTGGGGTCGTTTCCGAGGATCATGCACTCGGTTCCGGCGATTACGCCTATGCCCATCACGAAGCCGCCGCCGACGGCGTAGTCGGAGTCGTAGCCGGCCAGGGGGCTGATCTCGAGGAAGGGGCTGTCGGGGTCGAGGACGTGTGCGATGCGTTCGCGGATCGGCATTTTTCCCCGGGAACGCATCCGGTTCATTGCAGCGGGGCCGCCTCCGCCGTCTGCCTCGTCGAGGAGGTCGTCGATGACGGTCAGCTGTTCGAGCATGTCGGAGCGGTTCTGTTCGAACGCATCGCTGTCCGTGTCGAGCAGGCTGGGCAGGGGTGGGGCCAGCAGTTTCCGCTTCATCCGGCCGATTCTAGCGGCGGTAAGATCACTAGTGCAATATTACCGCTCCGTGGTTCCGTAGAATCTGGTCGTGAATGACCGCAAATGGGGGTTTAGGACCCGTGCACTCCATGCCGGTGGAGGACCCGACCCGACAACCGGTGCACGTGCTGTCCCCATATACCAGTCCACCAGCTTCGTCTTCGAGGACACCGCCGACGCCGCAGACCTGTTCGCCCTCCAGAAGTACGGCACCATCTACTCACGCATTTCCAACCCCACCACGGCCGCCTTCGAAGAGCGCATGGCCAGCCTCGAGGGCGGCATCGGGGCAGTGGCCACAGCCAGCGGCCAGGCAGCGGAGTTCCTGACAGCCGCCTCCCTCGCGGGAACCGGAGACAACCTGGTGTCCTCGTCAGCTCTCTACGGCGGAACCCACGCAATGTTTGACACCACCCTCGGGCGGTTTGGGGTTGAGGCTCGCTTCGTCGACGGCGACGACCCATCGGCGTTCGCAGCGTGCATCGACGACCACACCCGTTTTCTCTACACCGAGGTCATAGGCAACCCGTCAGGGGCCGTCGCCGACCTGGCAGCCCTGGTCGACGTGGCATCCGCCCACGACCTGCCCCTCGTCGTCGACTCCACCTTCGCCACGCCCTACCTGTGTCGACCCATGGAACACGGCGCCGACATCGTCGTGCACTCGGCCACCAAGTTCATAGGCGGCCACGGCACCTCCATCGGAGGGGTTGTCGTCGACTCGGGAGGCTTCGACTGGGGGTCTGGCCGCTTCCCCCGCATGACCGAGCCATCGGCCGGCTATAACGACCTGCGGTTCTGGGAGAACTTCGGTGAGTACGCCTTCTGCACGATGCTGCGGGCCGAGCAACTCCGCGACGTCGGTGCGTCGCTGTCGCCGTTCAACGCCTTCATGCTGCTGCAGGGTCTCGAGACCCTGCCTCAACGGATGGATGAACACGTCGCCAACGCGCAGAAGGTCGCCCGGTTCCTCGAGGGTCACCCCGGTGTGTCGTGGGTCGCCTACGCCGGCCTGGAGTCGTCGCCCTACCACGACCTTGCCAGGCGCTACCTGCCGGCTGGGCCGGGCGCCATCTTCACCTTCGGCGTGGCCGGAGGAAGGGCCGCCGGGGCAAGGTTCATTGAGGGCCTGACCATGGTTAGCCACCTGGCCAACGTGGGCGATGCCAGGACCCTCGTAATCCATCCCGCCACAACAACCCACCAGCAACTCTCAGACGAGGACCTGATCGCCGGAGGGGTAACACCGGACATGGTCCGCCTCTCAGTAGGCCTCGAAGATGTAGACGACATCTGCTGGGACCTCGACCAGGCGCTCTCTGGTGCAGGATCATGAGCGTCGACCACGAGCCTGTTCCCGGGTGGTCAGAGCCGTCGGCTGCCGAGCGGCTTGGTGTGCTCCGGTCGGTTCGCACCATCGCCATGGTCGGCGTATCTGCAAAGCCGGAACGGCCATCCAACTTCGTGGCCACCTACCTGCTCAGTTCGTCGACCGACTACGACGTGTACTTCGTGAACCCCGCGTGCGACGAGATCCTGGGAAGACGGTGCTATTCGAGCCTGGCAGACCTGCCCGTCAGGCCAGACCTGGTCGACGTCTTCCGGAGGCTCGAGGACGTGCCCGGTGTTGCCGATGAGGCGGTCGAGGTGGGAGCCACGGTCTTTTGGACCCAGTTCGGCCTCTGGAGCGTCGATGCCGCCCAGCGGGCACTGGACGGCGGGCTCAAGGTTGTGATGGACCGCTGCCTCAAGGTTGAACACGCCCGGTTCCACGGCGGCCTGCACCTTGCCGGTTTCGACACAGGCGTGATCAACTCCCGGCGGCGTGGAGCCTGAGCCGCACCGTTACCGGCGAGGTTCGCAAATCACCACCGGAATGTCGCGGTCGGTGGATTCCTGGTAGTCGGCGTAGTCGGGCCACTGCTCAACGGCGATCGGCCAGAGCGCCACCTTCTCCTCAGGACTGGCTGTGCGCGCCCTTAGCTCGTGAACCTGGGCCCGATCCTGGATTGTGATGTCGGGATCGGCCAGCAGGTTCAGGTACCAGACCGGGTGCATGGGTGCACCGCCCAGCGAGGCAACCACCAGGTAGCCGTCGTCGTGGGGGACCCTGATCAGAGGCGTACGCCTGACCTTGCCGGTCCTACGTCCCGTAGTGGTCAACACAATGCAGCCGGCCCCCTTCATCTCGAAGCCCTGCTCGCCGTTGGTCGCCAGGTACTGCTCGACATGGCCCGCAATGAATTCGTTGGGACTGGGTTCGTAGTTGTCGTCGCTCATGGCCCGGACAATACATCGCCGCCCGATGGCGGGGTCCTGGGTGCGGGCCGGGTCGGGATGGTCCGACCGTTCCTGTCGAACCAGTTGCGAATAGCGTGGTTATCCGACGAGTTCACATATTCTCGACGCTTATGGGAGAGGGGGAACCCACATGACCAGGCCCGACCTCGATGTCGCCAACCGTGCGTTCATGGATGGTCTCGTGGGCTACCGGTCCGAGACCGGAATCGACGGCTACCTCGGCATCGAGGTACTCGAGTTCGAGGCCGGACGCCTTGTGGCCGAGTTCGAGGTGGCCGACGACCACGTGACCATGGTCGGCAACATCCACGGCGGCTGTCTCGCAGCGCTGTGCGACCACTGCCTGGGCCTCGTCCTGTACCCGGTAATGGCACCGGGGTCATGGGCGGCAACGACCGAGTTCAAGGTCAACTACCTGCGTCCGGTCAGCGGTGGCAGGTGCCGGGCCACCGCCGAGATTCGATCGATGACGAAGCGCTCCGCTGTGGTAACCATCGAGGTCGAGAACGAGGACCGAATGGTCGCCCTGGCCCAGGGAACCTGCACGATCAAGTTGGCCGAGGAGAAGTCCCAGGTCGTCTGACGTCAGGATGGGCCGGATCCGGTCGACTGTACGCTTGTCTCGTTCCCACCCAGGTGGGAACCTGCATCGGTGCCCGAGCGGACCAAGGGAACGGCCTGCAAAGCCGTAAAGCCGCGGGTTCAAATCCCGCCCGGTGCTCCATTCAGGTAGCAGCAGTTGTGCTGCACGGCCCACGAGGTGGGTTGTCTGGCCGATCGATACTGTGGGGCTCTATGGCTGATCAGGATGGTGGCAATCGACCGGCGAATCCCGCTGGAGGACCACCGCTGCCCCACACGCCTCCCATGGGCATCAGGGCGGTGCACCCCGGCGACGATCCCCCAGTTGCTCCTCCGACTCCACCTCGCCCGCAGCGCCACAGGGAGCGTCCTGCGCCGAACTGGCTGGCGGCCCTGATCTCATCGGCTGGTGTCATCGCAGCAATCATGGGAACCTTCCTGTCGTGGCGCGTGGCTGACCACGAGAGCGGTTTCGTGACCCACTTGATCGGATGGGACCAGGCCGGCAAGGCCGTCGTAATCCTGGTGGCGGGTCTGGTCGCCGCCGGTGCAACGGGTGCGTTGTGGACCGACCTTCGTGGGCTGACCCTGAAGCTTGTCCTGTTGGCAACGGGACTGGTCATCCTGGCTGTCGCGGGCCTCGAGATAGCCAACGTGTTGAGCCTCGACCCGTTCGACGGATACGTGTACTCGGTCGGGTCCGGTCTACCTGTGGTCGCAGCCGGTGGAGCGCTGCTGGTGCTCGCCGCCCTCGTCGACCGGGGACGGTGGGCGTTCGGTTCCGATCTGCCGATCTGACGCTCTGCCCGGTGTGCCGTTCGGGGGCCACTGGTACGATGCTGCGCTCCGGGGCCGTTAGCTCAGTTGGCTAGAGCACCTGCATGACGCGCAGGGGGTCGGGGGTTCAAGTCCCTCACGGCCCACCACGCTGACCAGCGCGTCTGACCGTCTAGAACACCCCGCCGGTGCGGAAGCCCACCCCTGCCACGACCATGAGCACCGCCACGACAGTGATGGCGACAATGTGGAAAGCCAGAGGCTTGAGGGCGCCCTCTTCGAGGTGGGGGATCAGCCGCAGCCTGGCGTGCACAGCCAGCGCAAGGGTCACGGCCAGCAGCACCAACTTGACTCCGATCGTGGTGGCAATCGGCGAACCGAACGAGAACCAGGCGCTGACGTCTGGGATCAGGCGCCATGCCAGCCATACACCCGTGACGACCTGGATCAGGAGGGCCGGGAGGCCGACACGCTCGTAGGCGGATTCGAAGTCGTGGACGATCTGGGGGTTGCCCGCCCGGAGCGCCTTCGGCAGCACGCTCAGCGACAGCACAAGGTGGCCCCCGGCCCACACTGTCGCGGCCAGAACGTGGGCGGTGAGCATGAAGCGGGTCATGCGATCCGGTCCAGCATGTCCTCGGTGATTTCGTAGATGGCCGATTCGCCTGCGAAGAACCGACGGAGGTCCTCGACCGCTGTCTCACCCATTCGGGTGCAGTTATGGATGCAGCCGGCGATGTGGGGTGTGAGCGCCACGTTGTCGAGGCTGCGGAGAGGGCTGTCGGGCACCGGAGGCTCCGGATCAGTGACATCCAAGAAGGCGAAGAGGCGACCGGTCTCCAGTTCGGTGGCGAGGGCGTCCTCGTCGATGAGGCCTCCCCGCGCCGTGTTGATGAGCACCGCACCGTCGCGCATTGACGGCAGGTTGTGGGCGCCGATCATGTGGCGTGTGTGTTCGTTCTCGGGGCAGTGCAGCGACACGACGTCGGAGCGCTGCATCAACTCGTCGATGTCGACGAGCGTCACCCCGAGGGTGTCGGCCTCCCCGGCGTCCAGGAACGGATCAGACACCAGAATCTCGCAACTGAACGGGACCAGCAGTTCGATCACGTGACGACCCACGTTGCTTGCCCCCACGAGGCCGATGGTCGCACCGGTCATCTCGCCGGCCTTCCAGTTGTCCCAGTCGGGGCTGTCGCGCCACCCTCCCTCGCTGACATGTCGGGCAAGGGGCCAAATTCTCTTGCGTCCCACGATCATCAACCCGAGCGTGGTCTCGGCGACGTCCCTCGCCAGCATCACCCCTGCACTGGTGAGGCGGATACCCCTTGGCCAGAAGCCATCGGAGATGAACCGCTTGACGCTGCTGCCCATGTGGGCCATGGCCCTGAGGCCGGGTGCCGCCTCCAGGACATCGGCATCCAGTTGTGCCACGCCCCAGCTGGTGATGCAGGCGTCAGCACCGGCGAGTACATCCATGAGCTCACCCCTCTCGGCAGGTTCGGGGCCGTCGTGGTGGACGACCTCGGCGAAGCCATCGAGGGCACTCCATGCACCTTCGCTGAACATACGTTCGTAGTGCGATCTGCCGATGGTCACGGCAACAACCGGTCGGTTCATCTGGTTTCGTCTCCTCGGACTGGAGTTGTCGACTGCGGCCAGCCGATTGCATTCGCTGCGATCCGGGCAGCGCCGACACCGGGCCAACTCAGGTCGCTGAAGGCCTCGACAGGTAGGCCGGTGCCGTCACGAAGTAGTGCTACCAGCCGGTTGTCCCTCGTGCCACCACCGACAACCCTGATACCTGTCGGATCGCAGAGGGCGGCAACCGAACGGATCGCCGAGCACACCGAGTTGACAGCGATCGGAAGAGCTTCCTCGTCGTCGGCCAGGCCGACCCCGAGGCCGCCCAGATTTGTCGAGGCCAGCCACCTGCCCGTAAGAGCATGTGGGCTCAGGTTCATATCGGCCGGCAGCCGGGTGACGTCTCCGGTCACGGCGACCATGGTCAGCACCCATGCCGTTCCTGCCGAGAGCATGATCACCCCCGGCTCCGTCACGCCGAGAGCGAGGGCGGCACACGTCTGGTCGTGGCCACCGACGAACACAGGTAGCCCCGGGTTGATACCGAGTCTGTCGCCAGCATCATCTGTCAGGCTTCCCAACTGCCTGCCGGTCGCGACGATGGGGGAGAGCTGGCCCGGGTCAACCTCCGCAATGGACAGAAGTTCATCGCTCCACTCCGGGGTCGCCACGTCCATCAACTGCATTCCCGATGCGTTGGACGGGTTGGTAGCCCAGTTATCGGTGAGCCGGTGGCCCACAGCGTCGTCGACCGACGCGAAGCGGGTAGCGGCCCCGAACAGGTCCGGCCTGTCATGTCGCAGCCAGGCGATCGTGGCGAGGCCCTGGCCGGGACCTGCATGCCAACCGCTGACGGACCTGATCCTTTCCCTCTCAGCATCGCCCCACGACCGGACGACCTCTGCTGAGCGGGTGTCCAGCCATGTGACAACCGGGCTGCAGGGCCTGTCATCGCCCCCGATGGGGCACACCGAGCCGCTCTGGGTCGCCATGGCTATTGCTGCCACGGTGACATCGGTACCGGAAACGGCCTCCGTCACGGCTGTTGACACGGCATCCCAGATCTCGTCGAGTCCCTGCTCGGCGGCGGCGGGCTCAGGCGAGCGGGTCACAATCTGTTCGGAGGCACCCGATGCGACAACCGATCCGGCTCTGTCAACCAGGACGGCCTTGACGGTCGTGGTGCCTACGTCGAGCCCCAGCACCGCCCCGGTGGCCACTGTAAGACCAGTCAGCCGTTGAGAACGGCCAGCGCCTGAGCCACCGATACGTCGTCGTGGACCAGGGCTACTATCGCCGCCGTCATGGCGGTCGGGTCTGGCGCTTGGAAGACGTTGCGTCCGATTGCCACGCCGGCTGCCCCGGAGTCAAGAGCGGAGCGGATGTCTGTAAGCATGTCGGCCTCAGAGGTCTTGGACCCGCCCAGGATCACCACCGGAACGAAGGTGGAAGATGTGACCTTGGAATAGTTCGCGCAGTAGGGGGCCTTGATGAAATCGGCGCCCAGTTCCGCGCCCAACCTGGCGGCAAAGGCGACCGCGTCGGTGCCGCGCATCTCAGGTGGGCTGTCGAAGCCACCAGGGACCATCTCGCCCAGCATCGGTATGCCCAGTGCGTGGGCTGCCGACGCGGTTCGGGCAAGGTTCTCGAGGGTCATGTCCTCTTTGTCGGAGCCGGGGAGTGCGGTAACAACGAGGGCATCGGCACCGACACGCACGGCATCATCGGGTCCGAAGAACGAGCCCGTAGATCCGGTGCTGGGTGAACCCAGATTGGAGGAGGCACCGTCGCTGCGGAGGATCAGGCCGACGCCGTTCAACTCGTTGGCGAAGTTCCGTGCGATCCCGTATGAGGTCAGGATGGCATCGGCCCCGCCTGCCACTACCGACGAGATGGTGGATGCCGGCTGCTCAAAGCCGGGGCAGGGACCGTCGATCAGGCCGTGGTCCAGAGCGATGATCACGGTCCTGCCGTCGCCGCCGAAGATCCGGGCGAGCCGCTCGTTGGTCATCTCTGGTCTCCTGTCGGGGCGCCGAAGGCACCGGTAGTGATCTGGTAGGTCTCGTTGATCAGCTTCAGGTTCTCGCCGAGGTCTGGTGACAGCACGTCCACGAGCACGTTGTCGAGGTCGTGTGTATCGGCCAACGTAGCGAGTTGCCCGGCGCACTCCGCCGGTGTGCCGACCACCTGGTAGAGGCGGAGGATGTCATCGGTCACAAGGTGGCTGATCAGGTCCGGACGGTTGGTTGCCGCAGCCTCCGCCACAAGGCTGATCTGGTCATCGTGGAAGCCCAGGGACCCGAGCACCCTCGGCGGCGAGTCCATTAGAACGAACGGCAGGGTTCGGCGCTGGTCCGCGAGCATCTCGGGCTGGTAGCAGATGCGCCCCAGATAGGTCTTCGAGGGTGCCGCCCGGCCGGCCGATGATGCGCTGGCATCGGCTATCTGGATTGCGCCACCGAGATCCGGCTTCACGGTCACGATGAGGCCGTCGGCGCTACGGCCGGCAAGGTCCAGCATCATCGGTCCCCGGCATGCCAGCCAGACTGGGATCTGCTGAGGTCCGAGGCCCAGCTGGGCTGCGTCCAGGCTGAACTCGGAACCTGACCAGGTCACCGGCTCGCCGGTCCACAACGAGCGCATCACATGTATTGACTCGGACACGACCCGGTATGGCCGCTCCCTCGGAATGCCCATCGGGGACAGAACCATTGATCCGCCGGCCAGCATGGTGGCCATCGCCCTGCCGTCAGAGACGGTGTTGAGCGTCGCGAGGGCGGCGGCGGTCACGGCAGGGTGGCGGGTGTAGCCGTTGGTCATCGCCCCGAGGCGGATTGTGGAGGTCTCGGCGGCGACCAGGGCCAGACAGGCGTACACGTCTACCTCGAAGCCCTCGTCGGCAAGGAAGAGGTACTCGTAGCCGATGGCCTCAGCCTCTTTGGCCAGCACCACGAGGTCCCGCGGTGAGATTGGCGGCACCACGTGGATTCCTGCAGCGACCACCGGGAATCAGCCGTGGTGTTTCTGCCTGTGCCCGTACCTCTGACCGGCATCGACGGTCACCACCTCTCCGGTGATGTAGTCGGCCTCTGCAAGGAAGAGCACGGCATGGGCCATCTCCTCAGGCGTTCCCCAGCGGCCCAGCAGGGTGGACTGGGCCGTCCGTTCGTACTTCTCGTCGCTGTAGTCGACCGGGCGCAGGGCAGGCCCGAAGACAACCGCGTTGGCGCGCACGGTCGGTGCCAGCTCCAGTGCCAGCTGGCGTGTCAGGGTGAGGATGGCTGCCTTGCCTACCGCGTGGGCGGTATAGGCCGGCCACGGTTCGAATGCGGAGAGGTCGCCGATGCCGATGATCACGCCGCGGCCGTGTTCAAGCATCAGGGGGGCTACCCGGTTGGCGCAGTTGAACGAACCGTGGACCAGGATGTCGATGCACCTGCGCCAGATGGTCAGATCATCGGTTGGAACCGGGTCCGACAGGAACACCGATGCGTTGTTGACCAGCACGTCGACGGTTCCGAACCGCTCGGCTGCCGCATCGACCATCGCCACGACCTGGTCGTCGTCGCTGACGTCCGCCTGGAAGGTCATGCCCTCGACCCCGAGCGCCGTCACCTCCTCGAGCGTGTTCCTGGCCCCGTCGACCGACGAGTTGTAGTTGATGACGACGTTGGCGCCTGCCTCGGCGAAAGCGACCGTGATGCCCCGACCGACCCGCTTGGCGCCGCCGGTCACGAGCACCGTCTTTCCCCCTAGATCCATGCTTCTTCTCTAGCCGATCAGGTGGTTGTCTCGGGCATCGGGTAGACCTTCAACGAGAGAAAGCGGATCGGCAGGTCGATGAGAGCGGTGGGGCCGTGGGCCACCTCGCCGTGGAGTTGCATGGTGTCGCCGGTTGACAGAGTGTAGCGCTTGGACCCGTACCCGTACTCGAGAGTGCCCTCGAGAATATGGATGAACTCGACCCCGGCGTGCTGGAACAGCGGAAAGACCTCGTTGGGCTCGGTGATCGTCACCAGCACCGGTTCGATCTGGCGGCGTGGGCCGCGTAGCGCTCCCAGGTCGCTGTACGAGCGGCCGCTGCCGTCTCCTTCGTGGGCAATCTGCAGCCCTCGGCCGGAAGGCACGATCACGGCGTCGTGCTCCTCGTCGAGGCCGCGGAAGAATGCCGTGAACGGAACGTCGGCTGCGTTGGCGAGGCTGGTCAGCGTTGACAGGCTCGGCGAGGTCTGGCCGTGTTCGATCTTGGAGAGCATCCCGAGAGAGATGCCGGCATCGCCGGCGAAGGTCTCCATTGTCAGGCCCAGCCCCAGGCGCAACTCGCGTACCCGTTCCCCGATGACCCGACAGACCTCGTCTGCTGTCAGTGTCTCGTGGGCTTTTTGGCCGGTGGTCACCGCTCTCGTGACCCCGGCCTAGAACAACGTGAGGTAGTGGTCGATCTCAGCGGCCGTCACCTCGTGGTGGTGGGCCAGGAACTCGTCGCGCTTGACCTTCACGAAGTAGTCCCTGTAGGGGCCGTCCGCAGTCTGGCCGAGGCCGTTGGCCAGGACTTCATCGGTTGCGAGGTTCTCGGCGGCGTGGAGCAGCGTCGGCGGTAGAACGGCTATTCCGCGGGCCGCCACCTCATCTGGCGACATCTCGAACAGGTTGTCCGTGTTCGGCGCTCCGGGATCCATCTCGTTGTCGACCCCGTCAATGCCACAGGCGAGCATTGCGGCGAACATCAGGTAGGGGTTGGCTGCACCGTCACCCAGGCGGACCTCGATGCGGTCGGGTTCGGGCACCCTGATCATCTGGGTTCGGTTATTGCCTCCGAATGCCGCGTATGCCGGAGCCCAGGTGGCTCCCGAGGTGGGGGCGCCCACGCCCATCCGCTTGTAGGAGTTCACGATCGGGCAGGCAACCGCCACGAGCGATGGTGCGTGGGCGATGAGCCCGGCGGTGAACTGGTAGGCGAGTTGGCTGAGGCCGAGGCCCTTGGTGTCGTCGTCGCCTCCGATGAAGAGGGGCTCGTCGGTGTCGGCGGTCCAGAGGCTGAAGTGGGCGTGGAGTCCGTTGCCGGTCTTGTCGGTGAACGGCTTGGGCATGAAGGTGGCGTACCGGCCGTCGCGCTGGGCCATGGTGTGGATCATCAGGCGGAAGAGGATCAGGCGGTCGGCCGTGGTCATTGCATCCGCGTACTGCCAGTTCTGCTCGAACTGGCCGTTGGCGTCCTCGTGGTCGTTTGCGTAGTTGCCCCAGCCCATGGCATCGAGGTTCCTTGACACCTCGGTGAGGTGGGGCAGCATGCGGGTGAGGCCCTTGGCGTCGTAGCAGGGAAGTGGGTCGACGTCTCGCTCGTCGGCGACCGATATGGAGCCGTCTTCGTTACGTGTCACGAGGGAGTACTCGGCCTCGACGCCGGCCTTGAGCACCAGGTTGCGTTCAGCGAGGGCCTTCAGGGCCCGACCCAGGATCACGCGTGGTGCGTAGGGCCAGAGCTCACCCTCGACGGTCGGGTCGCACTGCATTGCGGCCACGTTGGGCTGCCAGGGGAGCTGTGTGTAGGTGGCCGGGTCCGGAACGGCGATCATGTCGGGGCTGGAGGGATTCTGGCCCATAGGCCCCGATGCGAAGCCGGCGAACCCTGCACCGTCGGTCATGAGGCCCTCGAGGGCGCTCACCGGAACAAGCTTGGCGCACGGCTTTCCGTGCATCTCCACGTACATGGCGTAGATGAACTCGATGCCGTCGGCTTCGACCTTTGCCCCGATGTCGTCGAGTGCGCCCATGTGATCCCCCTGGGAAACCTGTGCTGTGAGGTGCGACCCGGTGTCGACCTCTCGGTATTGTGTCACTACTATAGGTGAAGGGTCTTCACTGGTATAGAAGACACCCGAACCCGTTTCACTGTACCCAGCACCCGGACCCGTAACGAAAGGGGAGTCAGCATGTGTGGCATCGTCGGCCTCTTCCTCAAGACCCCCACGCACCGCGGAGAACTCGGACGCCTGACTGCGGACATGATCCACGAGGTCCGCGATCGGGGCCGTGACAGCGCCGGGGTCGCCACCTTCGGCAGCGGCAACGACGCCACGACACGGATAACCGTGCTTGCCGACGGACCCCGGCCAGACTGGGACGAAACCGCCACGGCGCTCGAAGAGGTTCTGTCCGCAGAGGTCCTGGTGCGCCCCCTCCACGACCACGCCGTATTTGAGACAACCGGCGACGGTCGAGCGGCTCGACGATGGCTCATCGACAACATGGTCGACATTGAGGTGCTCAGCTACGGCTCACAGATCGAGCTCTACAAGTCGGTCGGCGACCCCGATCTGCTCGCAACCCGGTACGGCCTGGCTGCACGCACCGGAACCCATGCCGTGGCACACACCCGAATGGCAACCGAGTCTGCTGTCACCGCAAACGGCTCACACCCGTTCTCCACCGGATCCGACACCTGCCTCGTGCACAACGGGTCGCTCTCGAACCACAACCAGTTGCGCCTCCGCCTCGAGCAGCAGGGTGAGTCATTCCAGACCCTCAACGACTCCGAGGTCGCGGCCGGGTACGTCTCCTGGCGGCTCGGCTCGGGTGACTCTCTCGCACAGGCTCTCCAGCGGGCGCTGACAGATCTCGACGGCTTCTACACCCTTGCCATCGGAACCGTCGACGGCTTCGCGATTCTGCGTGATCCGATCTCGTGCAAGCCGGCGGTTGTAGCTGAGACCGACGACTGGGTCGCCATGTCGTCTGAGTACCGGGCAATCGCACGCCTTCCAGGAGTCGTCGATGCCGAGGTCTGGGAACCGGAGCCGGCGCGGGTCTACACATGGAGCCTTGCGGCATGAGCACGGCCATCGACCTCGCCGAGGTTTCACTTCGTCAACTCAACCAGGTGCTCCACGATGCCGACAGCGGCGGGTTCGACGTCCTCAACCCCCGAGGGGCGCATGCAGTCGCATGTGGGATAACGACTGATCTGACAGTCGAGGTGGCCGGCTCGGTCGGCTACTACTGCGCCGGAATGCACCAGGCCGGAACCGTGGTTGTGAACGGCAACTCCGGTCCCGGCCTCGCCGAGAACATCATGTCTGGAACAGTACGAACTACAGGCAACGCGTCGATGTCGGCCGCAGCAACCGGTTGCGGTGGTCTGGTCGTAATCGACGGAGACGCCGGTGCCAGGTGCGGCATCTCCATGAAGGGCGTCGACATCGTCGTGGGCGGCAGCATCGGCCACATGGGTGCGTTCATGGCCCAGGCCGGCAACCTGGTTGTGCTGGGCGATGCCGGCGCAGACCTGGGTGACTCCATCTACGAGGCAATCCTCTACGTGCGTGGCGAGGTTGAGTCCCTCGGCTCTGACTGTGTCGAAAAGGAGATGAGACCCGAAAACCTCGCAGCTGTCGGACACCTTCTCGAGGCAGCCGACATGACAGCCTCACCGGCTGACTTCAGGCGCTACGGCTCAGAGCGCCGGCTGTACAGCTTCCATGTCGACGACATAGACACGGAACTTGCAGAGGGTCCGGGAGGCACCAGATGACCTCCGACACCTGGCACCAGCGGGAGTCCTACTCGTTTGACCGCAACACCATCGCCGAGATCAGGCGGGCCGCCAACACCGGCATCTACCGTATCCGCGGCTGGGGCGCCAAGAGGGTCCTTCCCACACTCGACGATCTGGTCTTCCTAGGGGCGTCGATGTCCCGCTACCCGCTCGAGGGCTACCGCGAGGCCTGTGGAACCGACGTCGTCATCGGCGAAGGTCGGGCCGAGCATCCGGTACACCTCGACATACCGGTCACTATCGCCGGCATGAGCTTCGGCTCGCTCTCGTCCCAGGCCAAGGAGGCCCTCGGACGGGGTGCGTCGGCCGCCGGCACCTCGACCACCACCGGTGACGGAGGAATGACCGAGGAGGAACGCGGCCATTCCACGAAGCTGGTCTACCAGTACCTCCCCTCCCGGTACGGCATGAACCCCGACGACCTGCGGCGGGCCGACGCAATCGAGGTTGTTGTCGGCCAGGGGGCCAAGCCCGGCGGGGGAGGAATGCTGCTCGGCCAGAAGATCACCGAACGGGTCGCCGAGATGCGGACACTTCCAGTGGGCATCGACCAGCGCTCGGCCTGTCGGCACCCGGACTGGACCGGTCCCGACGATCTGGCGATCAAGATCATCGAACTGCGCGAGATCGTCGACTGGAGAGTCCCCATCTACGTCAAGCTCGGAGCGGCCCGGCCCTACTACGACACTGCGCTGGCGGTTAAGGCAGGCGCCGACGCCGTAGTCGTCGACGGCATGCAGGGCGGAACCGCAGCAACCCAGGACGTCTTCATCGAACACGTCGGCATCCCGACGCTGGCCGCAATCCCAGAAGCCGTCAGGGCCCTTCGTGAACTCGGGGCGCACAGGGAGGTAAAGCTCATCGCGGCAGGCGGAATCAGGTCGGGTGCCGACGTCGCCAAGGCACTGGCGCTGGGTGCCGATGTCGTCTCCATCGGAACCGCAGCCCTGATAGCTCTCGGCGACAACGACCCGGCCTACGACGCTGAGTACAGGGCCCTCGGCTCAGCGGCCGGCTTCTGGGAGGACTACCAGGACGGAACTGACCCGGCCGGCATCACCACCCAGGATCCGGACCTGTCCGCACGCCTTGACCCCGTCATCGGGGGGCGACGTCTCGCCAACTACCTCCAGGTGCTTACCCTTGAGACCCAGACACTGGCCCGCGCATGCGGTAAGTCCCATGTCCTCAACCTTGAACCCGAGGACCTGGCAGCCCTCACGGTCGAGGCGGCGGCAATGGCCGGCGTGCCGCTTGCCGGAACCGGCTGGATCCCCGGAGCGTCCAGCTGACACACAGCCAGGAGTGGCCGGCGGCCAAGCCATCGGTCACATGTCCACACGCCGGAGCCCACAGGGCCGTAGCGTTCCCGGGTGGCCATTCGCTCAGACCTCCGCAACATCGCCGTAATCGCGCACGTCGACCACGGCAAGACCACGCTCGTCGACGCCCTCCTGCGCCAGTCCGGAGCTTTTCGGGAGAACGAGCAGGTTGCCGAGCGTGTCATGGACTCAATGGACCTGGAGCGCGAAAAAGGCATCACCATCCTCGCCAAGAACACGGCCGTCAGGCGCGGTGACGTAAAGATCAACATTGTCGACACCCCCGGCCACGCCGACTTCGGCGGCGAGGTCGAACGGGCGCTCAACATGGTCGACGGGGTCCTCCTGCTGGTCGATGCCGCCGAGGGCCCGCGGCCCCAGACCCGGTTCGTGCTGCGCAAGGCACTCGAGGCCGGTCTCACGATCGTCGTGGTCGTGAACAAGATCGACCGCCCCGACGCACGCCTCCGCGAGGTTGTCGACGAGGTCTACGAGCTGTTCATGGACCTCGATGCGACCGACGAACAGATTGAGTTTCCGATTGTCTACGCCGATGCCCGTTCGGGAATCGCAACCCACGACCCCGATGTTCCCGGAACCAACATGGACCCGTTCTTCGAAGTCGTGCTGGAACACGTACCGCCTCCGTCCTATGACCCCGACGAGCCGCTCCGCGCCCACGTGACCAACCTGGATGCATCCCCCTACGTTGGGCGCATCGCCATCTGTCGCGTCGACAGCGGAATACTCCGACGCGGCGCAACCGTGGCCTGGTGCCGAACCGACGGTTCGATACAGCCCGCCAAGGTCGGCACAATCTCGGTTACCGAGGCGCTCGCCCAGGTAGACGTCGAAGAGGCCGGGCCAGGCGAGATCGTCTACGTGTCCGGCATTGAGGAGGTCACCATCGGCGAAACCCTCGCCGACCCCGAAGACCCCAGGCCGATGCACGAGATCACCGTCGACGAGCCAACCCTCTCCATGGCAATCGGGGTCAACACCTCGCCTGTTGCCGGCAATGACGGCACCAAGCTGACCGCACGCCAGGTCAAGGTCAGGCTCGACGCAGAGCTGGTCGGCAACGTCTCCATCCGGGTTCTCCCCACTGAGAGGCCCGACACCTGGGAGGTCCAGGGAAGGGGAGAGCTGCAGTTGGCAATCCTCGTCGAGACGATGCGCCGCGAGGGCTTTGAGCTCACCGTGGGCAAGCCGGCAGTCCTGCTCCGCGAGGTCGACGGCGTGCTGAACGAACCAACCGAGAGGCTCTCGGTTGACGTACCCGAGGAACACATGGGTGCCGTCACCCAGTTGCTCGGTGAACGCAAGGCACGCATGGAGGACATGACCAACCACGGCACCGGCTGGGTTCGCCTCGACTACGTGGTCCCAGCCAGGGCGCTGATCGGGTTCCGGACCGAGTTCCTGACCGAGACCCGTGGAACCGGCCTCCTGCACCACGTGTTCGAGGGCTGGGAGCCCTGGAAGGGAGAACTACGGACCCGCCAGACCGGAAGCATCGTCGCCGACAGGGTGGGGGCAACCACCGCCTACGCCATCACCTCCCTCCAGGAGCGCACCACGCTGTTCGTGGGGCCGACCGAGAAGGTCTACGGAGGCATGATCGTCGGCGAGAACCCGAGGGCCGAGGACATGGACGTCAACATCTGCCGCGAGAAGAAGCTCACCAACGTCCGGGCATCAGCCTCAGACGACACCATCCGGCTCACACCGCCACGCCGGCTGTCGCTGGAACAGGCGCTCGAGTACGTGGCCGACGACGAGTGTGTCGAGGTGACCCCGGCGGTGATCCGCCTCCGTAAGGTCGTGCTTGATTCCGGTGAGAGGGCACGCAGCCTCAAGAAGCTCAAGAACGCCAGAGCCTGACATCTGATCGGCCGGGTCTGGCCGTCGGTTAGCGTCGGGCCAGTGAACGACACGCCCGGGGTTCTCTTCCTGTGCATCCACAACGCAGGCCGCTCGCAGATGGCCGCAGGATGGCTGCGCCACCTGGGTGGCGGATCCGTGAGGGTCCACTCTGCTGGATCCGAGCCCGCCGAGTCGGTAAACCCGGTTGCCGTCGAGGCAATGGGCGAGGTCGGCATCGACATCTCAGGTGCCGAGCCGAACCCGTGGACCGAGGAGATGCTGGCCGACGTTGACATTGTCGTCTCAATGGGCTGCGGCGACGCCTGTCCCGTCTATCCCGGAAAGCGTTACCTGGACTGGCCTGTCTCAGACCCTGCGGGCCGGGACCTTCTCATGGTGCGTGGCGCCC
>Ga0208894_1000074_pt1 | contig 89211 bp, 61 predicted proteins | sample ETNtaG_12_FD_185752 | JGI IMG/M metagenome (GOLD analysis project Ga0208894, IMG submission 185752) | Marine microbial and viral communities from oxygen minimum zone, Eastern Pacific Ocean - ETNP201306SV49 (SPAdes) (version 2) | ecosystem: Environmental > Aquatic > Marine > Oceanic ...
AATGTCCTTTTAACTTCAACCGCTTTAGCAGATACGATAGCAAATCTTTTTCGAGGTGTGGGTGATATGATGCGTGGCTGGATGTTAGCCATTCCAATGAGCGTTGCAAAAGGTGTTTTTATTGTATATTTTCTTATTCTGATTTATTGGATCATTAAGTTACCAGAAAATGAAGTGACTTTAGCTTTGGACAACGGTAAAGTAATCCATTTGCGACCATTTGCTCTTTTTTCATTAGGTACAATTGTTGTGATTTATTTGGTTTTTTAATGGCAACAAGCCCATTTATTTGCGGTGCATTAGAAGGATTTTACGGCCGCCCTTGGGGGCAAGATCAGCGCCTTCAATTATTCCGGTGGTTGAAAGACTGGGATGGAATGAATACCTACATGTATGCACCAAAAGACGATCTATTTCATAGAAGCAAATGGAGGGAATTATATCCAGATTCACTTTTGGATGAATTGAAAAGCCTGATTTATTCATGTCATCAAAAAAACATCGAGTTTATCTATGCTTTATCCCCGGGTTTAGACATTACTTTTTCTGATGACAATGATTGGGAATACTTAATCAATAAAATAAATCAAGTTCGATCAGCCGGTTGCTCCCGGTTTGGTTTATTGTTTGATGATATTCCTTCAAAATTGGAACAAGTAGATGAAAAAACTTTTTCGTCATTTGCAGACGCCCAAGCACATATTGCAAATCGCCTTTTTGATTTATTCCCTGAATCATATTTATTGTTTTGCCCAACGGTCTATTGTGGACAAATGGCAGATTATGATGTACCTAATAATCAATATTTAAATGAGTTAGGTGAAAATTTGAACCCTGAAATAGGTTTCTTTTGGACAGGTCCTCAAGTAGTATCAGAAAAGATACCCATCGACTCAATACAAGAATTACAAAATGTTATAAAACGAAAACCCATTATTTGGGATAACCTCCATGCAAATGATTATGATATTCGACAGATTTTCTTCGGGCCATACGCAGGAAGATCCTTAGAATTAAAAAACGAACTCGGAGGTATTTTAAGTAATCCAAATTGCCAGTTCTGGGCAAATTATAATCCATTAAGAACACTGGGTATGTATAATACAGCATCAGATTCATGGAATCCTCGTCATGCTTTTCAGGAGTCCTCCAAAGAGTGGATTCAGTATTTTGGAAATGAAAAAATAAGTTTAGACGAGATTATATTATTAGGAGATTGTTTTTATACGCCTGGTAGAATGGGAAAGAGTGGTAACCAAATTGTCGATACTATTCAATTTATATTAAATCATCCATCGAATGAATGGAAAGACCATAAAGATAAATTTAAATCCTTTGAAACCAGACTGAATTCTTTATGCTCAAAATTGATGATAACGACGAATCGTGATTTATTGTATGATTTTTATTTACCCCTTTGGGAATTACGAGAAGAGACAGAATATGTATCCAAATGGATAGAATGGAAGCAGTCTGGTACCGGAGAATTTCTATCGCATGAGATGGTCCCTAGGCGACAAGGAATTTTATACAATATTCAAAAAAAGGTTCATGGAGAATAGGTAGTAAATGAAAATAAACCAGTTTATTCTTTATCTAACAATGGCAATTCCTTTATTCTCCAAGGAGTTTCATTCTATTCAATCAAATTATTTAGATTTTAGAGGTAAACCATCTCATAAAGTCTTTTTAGAAGCACACGGGATTAATAAACAAAAATCAACAATAAAACTCACGCCCTATTTTTCTGTAAGCTTTTCAATAAATAATTTATCGGAATTTGATAGTAGTTTGCTAAACGAATTGGCCATTCCATTAAACCTGGACTTCTATATTAAAAAAAATAATAAATATTTATCCACAAATCGTATCAAACGAATTTGGGATGCAAGAGTATATAAAAGTGAAAAAGAAATAGTTGTGGGTGGGTATTCATCAAAATATAATGAGCAACCGGTAGGGATTATTGATGAGAAAGGCCACTTTTCTCGTAATGGTAACAAAAATTCATCACAAGATTTTCCTGTGTTGAAAATTCCATATAAACAAATTGTATTTGATCCATTTGATTATCAGTTGTTACATATTCAGTCAAGCCAAAACAAACAACATGAAGAAGTTTCCCAAATCTTTCTTCCTTTTGAACTTTATTCTAAATCAGGTTCACCAGTTGGCCCAGGATATTTTGACTTTTCATACAAAAGTGAAGATAGGACAATTTCTCTTTTTTATAAAATTGACCACAAAAAATATGAAATTGCAAAAGGTCGATTAGATGAATCAACAATCATAAGTAAGCATGAGGGGTATCAGCCTGAATTAATAAAAGGGGCAACACAACTCAAGTCCGGGAAGGTTGTTACTTTTGTATTTGAAGGTGTCTTTAATGAAATAATAAAAGTAGATGGTGATAAACTTTTCCTGGAAAATGATAAGTCTCTACACGAAGTAATTGAAGAAGTACAAATTAACAATATCCAATTAGATGGTAATTTTAAGGAATGGCGTAATATTAAAGGTATAAGTGATCCTGAAGGAGATTATGTTTCTTATTTATTCCCAAATCCAGATACGGATATATTGGATTTTAAAGTCGCAAACGATGACACATATTTATATTTTTACTCTCGTGTCGTTGGTGCTCATGGGCGAACAGGAGAAAAGGGACGATATTATTGGTATACATACATAGATGTAGATATGAATTCAAAAACTGGGTATCTTCCGACAAGAGATGATAATTGCTATTTTGGAATAGATATTGGTGATGATTGCGAAGCGCAATTTGAATTTATAGGGAACAAATTTATCAAAACATTTTTTGGTTTTACTGGGCATGGGGCCGAAAAAGAAGTTTTAGATGGAAAACTTAAATTGGGCCCATCCTATTATTCATCTAAAAAAAGAAACGGAGAAAAACGAGACCACTACAAAGTTGAGTATGTACACAGGAATGGAACTCGATCTATAACTCATGATTACACAGAAGGCTCAAGTGAAGATATTAATATTGCACTTTCACCTGATGGGTCAGAAGTAGAAATGCGTGTAGAGTTAAAAGGTTTTCTATGGAATAGCCTAGGAAATCAAATATTACAAAAAGGGCAAATGATTCATTTAGCTGTTGGTGTTGAAGCATCGAGCGATTACTATGATGCAAACAAATGGGGTGCTGATTCAAGCCCCGTTATTTATAGATATAAAATTAAGTAGTTAGGGCTTCATTATAATTATTTAAAACACTTGAAGCCACTTAAAATTCTTTATGTATGAAACTTATGGCTGTTACAAATCGAGATTTATTGTATGATTTTTATTTACCCCTTTGGGAATTACAAGAAGAGACAGAATATGTATCCAAATGGATAGAATGAAAGCTGTCTGGTATCGGAGAATTTCCTTCGCATGAGATGGTCCCTAGGCGACAAATAATTCTATACAATATTCAAAAAATAATTCACTCTTATTGATGATGGATCACTTTTTCTTCTATTCTACTTTTTTCAGCTGCAAATGCGATTAAGTAGCTTTCTAATACAGCTTTTATTGAAGAGCTGAATAACGATGGGTCATTAGTCCGAACTGCTTTCAAAAATTGTCTTAAAAGTCCATAATCACCACCCCCATGACCCACTTCATCTTCAAACGATTTTTCCCAAACAACTTCTTTTGTTTGATTACGAAAATTGTTCAATGTTATAGTCTCAAAATCACTAATTATTTCACCCATCGTCCCCATGATTCGTGTTCGACGTTCACCCTCAGTAAAAGCAGACATGGTAAAGGAAACCGTTACACTATTTTCAAATTCAATGCTGACTACTTGGTGATCTACAACATCATTATCTGATCGATAAACACATCGTCCATAGGGTCCTTCACGCAATGCTTTCTCTCGACCAATTTTAGATAAATCGTTCGTAATGACGGAAACAGGCCATCCTGTAAGATCCATATTCATGTACAATTTTAATGCAGAATAAGGGCATTCATTTTCGACACTACAATCCAAAATACATCGTTCAGAGATACCATTAGGTGCTTTTTCTTCATTAAAATGATTGAGGGATCCAAAAGATGAAATATTTTTAAAGGATGAATCAGCAAACCAACTCATTAAATCTAAATCATGGATTGATTTTGCAAGAATCATAGGGGATGACTCATCCAATCGACGCCAATTCCCGCGAACATATGAATGGGCCATATGCCAATAATTCACAGGTTCTAAATGTTCGATAGTTACCACATCACCAATGATTCCAGAATCAATCAATTCCTTAATTTTTTTATAATGGGATGTATATCTGAGCACATGACAGAGCCCGAAAATCTTATCTGATTTTTCCGCTTCTTTTGCAATACGAATACATTCTAATTCAGTTGTAGCAAGTGGCTTTTCAAGTAATATATGATACTTTAAAGAAAGTGCAGCCAATGCAGGATCTACATGCATTTGATCTTGGGTACAAATAATTGCAATATCTGCAAATTTTGGTCGGCGAAATGCTTTTTCCCAGGAATCATAACAGTGTGTAGGCGATAGGTTATATTCAGCTGCAAATATTTCTCTTCTTTCAGGATTCCTTTCAGCAACACCTACGATTTTCATTTCTTTAGGATAGGATTTTGCATAACTGGCATATGTATTGCCGCGATCACCAGCTCCGATGATTAATATACTCTTTTGTTCCATTAATATTTCTTATTTTCTTACATAGAAATTGTAAACTTTTTAGTCAATATTCCACTATGATTATGAAAAATACATATATTATTTTTCTTTTTTTGTTATTTAACTCTTTGGCTGCGAAAGAAATAAATCCACAATGGGCTATTTATTGGGCTGGGTCTGGTAAAAGGATTGTGGCTGACAAATCCAATCAAAAGCTTTTAGGAGGTGCAGCCATTACTGCTTTAGCTGTGACTCAGATTGATATGAAAGTCAAAAATTATATTCAGTCAAACAAAGTATTGTCTGCTCCTGTATCTCATATTGGAGATAAATATGGTGGAGCATGGGGGCATTGGATTTTATGGTCATCTATTTTGGCTGCATCAAAAATAAATAATGATAGCCAAGAAGAATTAATTTCTAAATTACAATTTTCCTCTCTTGCTATGGTCACCAATGGAATCATTACATATGGAATGAAAATTGGATTTGGACGTGAACGTCCCAATGGTAGTTGTTGCAAGTCATTTCCATCGGGGCACACTTCACATAGCTTTACAATAGCAGCTATTGCTCATGAACTTTATGGTAATCAAATTGGCTCAATTGCATATGGTTTAGCTACATTGGTTGCTGTAAGCAGAATAAATGATAATAAGCATTATTTAAGCGATGTTATTTTTGGCACTGCCCTCGGAACAGTGGTTGGACGTTCTTTTGCTATCCAATATAATGAAAATAATAATAACATCGTTGACATTGGTATTACTCCTCTGCATCTACGCATAACTTTTCCACTATAAACAGCATTACAGTGAAAAATTATTTATTAGTATTCATTTTTATATTTTCTTCAGGATTTTCTTTACCGCAACAAATTAATCCAAAACCACCATGGGGCTATCCTAATTTTACATTTATAGAATGGGCTGTATCTTTTGGATGGCTTGATTTGGTTGATTTGGAACCAGAAATTCCTGATTCCATTCTTTTTCTGAAGGATATTGTTTTTAAAGACACTGAACAAAGACAACTAAAATTAGATATTTATAAAAAAAAGTCTCTCTCCAGTTCTGTGCCTGTTATCATATTTATTCATGGCGGAAGCTGGGTGACCGGTGGTAAAGAAGATTATTTAGTTTATTGTTTAGCTTATGCTCAAAAAGGGTATGTAACTGCATCGTTATCTTACAGATTTTCCCAAGAAGCAATTTTCCCGGCAGCTGTAGAAGATATAATATGCGGGATTCGTTGGATAAAGTCTCATGGTAACGAATATGGAATTGACACAAGTAAAGTCGCTCTTGTTGGGGGTTCTGCAGGAGGACATTTAGCCATGATGGCAGCATATACAATTGATGAACCACAATTCATTTCTGGTTGCGATGATAACAAAATAAGTACTACCATAACTGCAATTGTTAATATTTATGGTCCAACAGATTTGACCACAGATTTTGCAATTGCTCAAGGAGCAACCTATCAATTTATGGGAACAAAATATGAAGAAAATCCGAGTATTTTTAAAGAAGCTTCACCATTGACTTACATTTCGCCAGATGACCCCCCTACTCTAATTTTCCACGGCACCATTGATAAAATTGTTCCTATTTATCAGAGCGATTTACTAGATGAACAATTAACGAAAAATGGTGTAGAGCATGAATATCATCGGTTAAACGGATGGCCTCATACAATGGATGCTGCTGTTCCTGTTAATGAATATACCCAATCAGTTATGGATAGATTTTTTGAAAAATGGTTAAAAGGAGACATAAAATGAAATATATTCTTATAATAATGTTTGCAATTGGAATTATGGAATGTAAAACAAAAGAAGAAAAAGGATTGGTAGGCGATAATTGGGCTGAAAAGTTAGGGTTCCCAAAAGGAAGTAAAGTTGTAATACTACATGCAGATGACATTGGAATGTGTTCTGAAGCAAACCAAGCAGCGGAACCTTATTTATTAAATGATGAAATTCAGTCTGCCGCTGCCATGGTCCCCTGTCCTTGGTTCGATGAATTTGCTGAATGGGCTATCAATAATCCCCAAGAGGATATTGGTCTGCACCTAACGCTAACCAGCGAATGGCAAACCTATCGTTGGGGGCCAGTATCTGATCCGAAATCCGTTCCGGGATTAATTGATCCTGACGGATTTTTATGGCATGAGGTTGTTGGTGTTGTAAACCATGCAACAGCTGAAGAAGTTGAAATTGAAATAAGAGCGCAAATTGAAAGATCTATCCAACTTGGTTATAGGCCTGACCATATTGATACCCATATGGGAACACTTTATTCCAGAGCAGATTATGCATATGTTTATTTTAAAGCAGCCATGGATTACAATATTCCTGCTATGGCAATAGAATTTACACCTGAAATTGTGGAGAAATTTAGAGGTCAGGGTTACCCTATTACAGACGAAATGATCGAATTTTTTAATCAATATAGTCTTCCTAAATTAGATGACTTTTTTTCAGTTCCACAGGGAAATACGTATGAAGAAAAAATAGCAATTTTCTTCCAGCTTATTCAATCGTTGAACCCAGGTATTTCAGAGATAATATTTCATCCATCAGTTGAAACAGAAAATTTGAAAGGAATTACCAATTCCTGGCAGCAGCGTGTGTGGGAAGCAAAAATGTTTTCCGATCCGGCAGTCATAGAATTCATGCAAGCTGAAGGTATTATTTTTACCAATTGGAAAGAAATGATGACTCGTTTTTCTGAAAGGTCAAGTAATTGAAAATAATTAAAAGGTTATTGCTTGGTATTGCAATCCTTTTCATCCTTGGGGTAGGATATTTATACAGAAATATTTCTGATAAACATCCAGGTTATACGGTTGATTTGAATATAAAATCAGTTGATGCTCCGAGTGGGATTAATGTTGGTTTTGCAAAAATACCCATTACACCAGAAATAATTGATACTTGGAATGATAGCGATGGTGATGCAAAGTATAATCCTGAAAAAGGGGATTCATATAATGACTTGAATGGGAACACGAATTTTGATGCTGTATGGATAGCCGGATTTCATCATCGGCGACCGGCACAGGGGGTTCACGATGATATTTGGGCTCGGGTAATGGTTGTAGACGACGGAAAAACTCGGATCGCCATTGCCGGATTGGATGTCGTTGGCTTTTTGCATGATGAGATTGTGGATATTCGCAAGACGCTTTCAGAAGAATTGGATATTGATTACACAATTATTTGCAGCACTCACAATCACGAAGGACCGGATTTAGTAGGCATTTGGGGTGAAAGTATATTTAAAAGCGGTGTTGATTCGGATTACATGAATTTTGTCAAAAACCGGACAACGGCTGCAATCCAAAGAGCAGTAGAAAATATACGTCCGGCAAAATTAATATTTGCTCAAGAACTTGCCAAAGGCGCAGAATTTGTAATGGATACTCGCTTACCCGAGGAAATGGATCCAGGTATTCGCATAATTCAGGCAATTGATGCTGAAGCAGATACGACGCTTGGATCTCTCATTTCATGGGGCAATCACCCGGAAACATTGTGGAGTGAAAACCTGCTTATCAGTTCTGATTTTCCCCATTATATTCGGGAATCCATTGAAAATGGCGTTAAAAGAAAAGGGGAAGTTTTGGCAGAAGGTCTAGGCGGAACAGCAGTTTACATAAGCAGTTCAGTTGGTGGCCTTATGACCACAAGACCCGGTTTTTCCATTCCTGACCCATTTACCGGTGAATTACTCACCGGGGCAACGTTTGAAAAAGCTCAAGCTCAAGGACAGCAAATTGGTTTATTGATTTTGGATGCCCTGCAAAGTGATGTTGCCGTCGTGGTTGAAAAAGCAAAAATCAAACTGCGGGCAAGGACAATTGCAATTCCACTTGCTAATATTAATTTTCGTTTGGGGTTTGCATTAGGTGTTATTAATCACGGTACAACAGGTTGGATGAATGTCCGAACGGAAGTGTCGGCATTTGAAATAGGACCGGCAAGTTTCATAACTATCCCTGGTGAAATATATCCGGAGATTGTCAACGGCGGTGTAGTCTCACCGCCGGGACAAGATTTTCATATTTCTCCTTTGGAAGTACCGCCATTGCGTTCGTTCATGAGTGGCGAATTCAAATTCGTATTTGGTCTTGCTAATGATGAAATCGGCTACATCATCCCCAAAAGTGAATGGGATGAGGAACCGCCATACTTGTATAATGACGACGAATCGCCCTATGGAGAAGAAAACTCCATAGGACCGGAAGCGGCACCGATTGTTTACAATAGCATTATTCAATTATTAGATAGTCTTAACAATGAATAAATACAGTCACTCGATAATTTCAGGTTATGCGGGAGCGATAGGATCGATTCAGTTCATTGTCATTTCTATAATTGCCATGTTTTTTTATGGCGGTGGAACTCCTTGGGATCCCTCTGCGGAAGGGTACACTTTCTGGCAGAATTTTTTGAGTGATTTAGGCAGAACTATTGCCTATAACGGGGTTGAAAATACAGTGTCCAGCCCCTTGTTCAATTTTTGTCTCGGAATGTATGGTGTAACACTAGTATTGTTTTATTCCGCTTCTTTTCGTTTGTTTTCCACCTTGCTGGGTTATTTGATTACCATTGCGGGTATTATATCGGGCATAGGGATGTTTATCATAGCCTTGGCACCGGATAATATTCTCCCGGATCTGCACATGCAGGGCGTTTGGATTTGGGCGTTATCCTTATTAGTAGTATCTATTTTTATCATTATTCATGATGTTAGTTCAAAAGAAGGAAAGCAACCATTTGTAATTTTGAGTATCATTATGGCTTTAGCTGTGGCTTATCATATTTCACAAGGGTTTGTTGATGTGCGAGGACCGTTAGTTGCAGCAACCCAAAAGGTGGTCGTTTATTTGAATTGCGGGTGGTATTTATATTTGAGTAGGCGAATGATTAATAAAGTCAATACTGAATTATAAAATTTCCTTCTCTTGATGAAGACGGATTAATCAATAAAACACTTTCCTCCTGCAAATATTTCCATTCTTTAATCTCATTACCATTTGATAACACATGTGACGGCGCTGATTGGGAAAAAATTCTGATAATTATTTCCGGAACATTCCCTTTCAGTTCTAAATGTAAGCCATCGTTTTTTGCCATGGTAACAGAATATTTTTCGCCTGTGTCCGGATGGGCGAAATGCCTCTGGGAGTTTTGTCCGGGATAAATGAGTAATGTTGTTTTACCGCATGAAGTTGTATCTCCATAGCCAGTATAATTTCGGCATATATTCATAGGGATAATCCCTCCTTCACGGATAAATGCAGGGAATTCATCGATTGGAATAGTCATGTTGACAGTTGCCGGTCCCTGAATAATTTCATGATTGCCAAACATGTACCGCCATTTGCCAGAAGGTAGTTTTATAGTTCTCTGATATGAATTCTCATAAATAGGTGCACAAAGAATATCCTGTCCAAAATAATACTGATATTTTCCGGGAGCGGATTTGATGAGGGTTTGTCTGCCATTCCGCTGATTTTCCAACGAGGAATAGATATAGGGAATCAACTCAGTATGCAACCAGGAAAACTTGCGAATGATTTCCAGTTCATCTTTGCTGCGCAGCCATAGTCTCCTTTCATCATGGCCCCCATTTAAAAATAATCCACAGAATGCTGAAAATTCTGCCCAACGAATGTAAATATCAGTTGGGAATGAATCACTATGGGAAAAGCCGCCTACATCTGAACCTACTATACCATAACCCATGTCTCCACTACGAATAATATCCCTAATGGCTTCTTCGATTCCCTCATGTTTTTTATTCCAGGCGTGGTCTTGATCGCCAACCCAACTTACCGGAGCTGCATCTAATGGTGCAAATCCTTCCGGATGACCATAACCATCATACGATCTGGATAAGGTAATAAATTCAGGATTTTGTTTAAGTCCGTGTTGGTATTCTTCCCGGTAATATAGATCCATGTATTGGCGAGTTGTTTTCAGTCCCTCATGTGTCCATTGGTAAGGGATAGGAATTTTCCCAATTTTAGATGAAAATGCTGTGGCTGTACCATCCAGTTTCCACCCGTCAATTCCATAATCAAACACTTGCTGCTGCAGTCCATGCCACCAATCCACCGCCTTTGGGTTTGTATAATCAATGAATCCGCCGTCGCCTTTCCACCAGTCCCATAAGTAACCATTGCCAACGAGATAGCCCTTGGATTTCACTTCATTGAACCAATCCTCCGAATGTTGAATTCGAGTGTCTTTGGAATAGGAATTCACCATGGTGGTCATCCACAGAACGACACGATAGTTATTTTCTTCCAGTTTCGAAAAAAAATCATCCTGATTTGGGTAGCGCACTGTATCCACAATAAAGTCGTTGTAGCGTGTACTCCAAGGACTGTCAATTAATATCGTTCTTACAGGTATGTCATGATTCTTGTAACCCTCCAATAGTTCCCAAACCATATCAGCTGTGTTGATATCATCTTCCCACAACCAACATTCCAAAGCCCAAGGCGGAGTGTGAGGTATTTGAGTATGCCTGGAAGTATTGAAGGGTATTCCCCAAAAAGGATATGCCCACAATACCCAAAATAAAACAATTATAAATAAAACAAGAACAGTACCTAATCGACGTTTATCATTTAACAATCGCTAGTGTTCCTCTTTGGACTTTTCCATAACTTGCTTCATCGAGTGATTCAACAACCCAAAAGTATATACCGCTCACTATTCTACCTGAAAAAGAAATAGTGTCCTGCCGCCATGCTTCTTCAGCAGATTGAGCATTTAAATGCTTTTTTTCATATACCAAATCACCATTGGCTGTATAGATGCGAATGATACAATTCTTGGGTAGGTTAATAAAACGTAATTTGTAGGGGTCCGCAGCATCTGGATACATATGTGCCGGGTCATTATAATCCAAACGATAAGGATTTGGCACTACTTTAATGGGCACAGACATACTGTCATAAGTAGAAAGTGACATCTGGAATGGTGTAGTCGCTATAACATTTTTTTGTTCAGGTGATGAACTGCCGCTTTCTAGTGGTGAGATGGGACCAATATCATTTCCATTTATATCATACCAATGGTCATGTCCCGAATCATATGTATGTACACTATAATAATAATTATAACCAGAATAAGAACTGGAATCAGTATAGGAATATGTTCCAGTATTTTCATTATAGAATGTCGGGTCACCTATAGGTATATCAATTACATATTCCCAAGGTCCAAAATGCCAGTAATGGGATGCTGGCCAAGATTTATATATACGATAACCACGTACATCTTTTGCTTCTTCACCTGTATAGTCAGGATCCATTGCATCTTCCGCATCATCTGACCAATTAACAATAACTTGGCCCAATCTTGTATTTCCAAACCATATTTTTACATCCGGTGGAGGATCTGGAATATCATATCCATTTTCATAAGCAAATTTTGCCTGATTAAAATTTCGGAATAATGAACGCTCCCCCTTCTTTAAATCCAATTTTGACTTCGGCTTGGTTGCCCATGTTAACTCATCCTCACCCAGCCAATCCGGAGCCGAGCCACCTACGAATGCTATGACAAGCTTTGCTTTTTGACCTGGTTCAAGTCTGTAAGGTCCAAACACAAGAGCATGCATTTTTAAATCCGGCTCATCTGGGGGGGTTCTGGTGATATCATGTTGATCATGTCCTATAACCATACTATACATTTCTTTATCAGTATGTTCTTTAGAGTTAGGATCTTCATAATCAAATTGTTCAATATTGCCGTTATGCCACCATTTTGAAAAGGCAGGCTGTGAATTAGAAGATGGATGAACAAAATCCCCATCCGGTGTATAATCTAAAATCCCCATTCCAATATATTGATATGCCAGAAGCTGATCTTCTTTCTGTCCCTGAAATTCATTGGGGTGTCGGCTAGATGCTTCCAGTTTATAGGGTTGTCCCGTATCATCCCAGGCAGTTCCTGTCCAATTATCGTCTCTCTGATAAAACATAATATTATCAGTATAATTATCCGTGAATTCCGGTTCATCAGCTGTAAATGTATCCGCTTTTGTATAGAAAAACATATCGTCTTGTGTTTGAGCTTTGTTGTGTCGCCAATCACTCCACCCCATACCAAAACCAACGGCCCAATGGTGTGCCATAGCATTCAAACTAAACGCATTCATAAGAGAAAAATATGCAGGATCTAGTATTTTAGTACCTGTATTTTCAAAAATAAGTTCTTGAATTATAAAATCATCAAAATCAGGATAACCCCAAGCGTATGCTTTGCGGGTGACTTGAATGCCTGTTTTCGTTGTCCATTGGCTAATGATTATTTCTTCAGGTGCATCGTCATTAGCTGAATAATCATTATATCGATAATTGTGAATTTCAACAGGTTCACTACTTTGTATACTGTAATGATAGGGTGAATAGTTACTTCGTTCTATATTTGGGTAAGATGAATCCCCCAAAACGGATTCAGGAGAATTACGAATATCGTAGGGTTCAGGATCGATATCAAATGTTACATTTCTAGGACCTGAATATGAAACCAATGTATCACCCAAATCGTCTACAGCGAGTATCCATACACCTTGCCCTCTAGAGCTTTGGGCAAGAGTAACACGTTTCATTTCAAGAACATTTGGATCATTATTAATATAGGCTTCAATATCAAGAAAATATTCTACAAAGTCCGGTCCAACCCTAGACATATTCCCAGGATAAGTTAAACTTTCTTGGCTATGACTATTTGATTCGCCTCTATTGCCTCCACCATCAAGGCCATTATTTCGGTAGGTTGACCACATTTTCCCTCGGGTTAAATTGCGTGGAGAATAGCCATCAACCATGTCAGCTTGAGCAAAAAGAAGTGAAGACAGAAATAAAGAAAAAAGCGTTAAATATTTCATAATGTGATCAAAATTAGCTGCTGAATAAGTTCAACAAAATAAGCACCATTATTAGGGCCAAACCAGTTCATTATAAATGTTTCGTATTCATGTAAGTCATACCATTTATCTTTTGTAATGTAGCCGATATAACCGCCATTAAAACTGGTTGCAATCAAATTAATTCCAAGAGGGTCAGTAACAAATTCGATATCTGGAATTAACTCTCCCGAAAAATCACATGGCGTTCCGACAAAGACTATATTCCCAATTTTTAAAATAGAAATATAATGAGGAGTTTGTTCAGATAATGAATTGAATACCCACGGTCGAAATCTCAAATTTGTACCAATTCTCCAATGGGGATCACGAAGAGGGAAATTAAATTGAATTGCCTTGATATTTGATTCAGTTTTTACGGAAATGTCTAAATAATCTTTCTCTATCTTATTTTTTAAGTTACTTGCAAGCCAAGCAATACGTTTGTACTGGCCGTGTCCTCCACTCTCCGGGCGGTGACTGCCTACGCCACCAGCACAAAAAGCAGCAAAGTCTACATTGGGTAACGATTCAAGTGAATCCACAAGGGCACCGGGGTAACCTCTTGAAAATCGCATTTCATCACCGGATAAACAAGTAGCATGAGCTGAAAATGTTGTAATGAGTCCAATCTCACCTGATTGTTTCTGCATTTTTACTACACGAAACCAAGGGTCAATAATCCCTTTTTCACCTACTAACCTATTATGTACTAATTCATTAGCGTCGAATTTTCCAAACCCAATTTGGGCATATTCTAAATTTGATTGAGCTTCCTGGATTGTATTTATTATTGCATCGGTTATTTGCTTTACAACGCGAAAATCAAATTCACCTGCGAATTTATTTCCGATCCAGCTATCAGCCCAGGCGCCATAGGAACAATGGGTATGTGTTGCCGACAAAAATACATTCTCCAGGGAAAAACCGATTTTCGGCAAAAGCTTTTTTAATTCAAAGCTCACAGATGGTGGCACAAGTAAAGCATCCAAAGTGATTAATGCTGATTTTTTCACACCGTTATCAAAAACAAATCCCCTAACCCATACTGAATCGTGTACTCCAATGGATAAAGCACCTTTTCTATCACCATAACCAGATAAGGGCACTGGATAGGATGGGGTCATATTGGTTTTTGCCCAGCCGACTTTAAAATAAGTCCCCTGTTTATCAATTTTTACTGATTTCAAACTATCCAAACTGGAAACTGCTTTTTGATAATAATCCATTTCATGAACATGTGTTCTATTTACAGTAGTAACCGTTGAGAATCCCAGGATTATTAAAGCACAAAATAAGCTAATCATTATTTTTTTCCTCACTGAATTGGTCAACTAATTTTCAAATTTTTGATTTGGTTAGTTCATTCAAAACATAAATTAAACTGTCTGGATAATCAGTTATTATACCATCTACGCCTTCTTCAATCAATTTTTCCATAATGTGAGTTCTATTTACCGTCCACGGAATTACCTTAAATCCAGCATGTTGTATTTCTTTTATACTACTACCTAAAAATAATGTATCGGCAGGATTAATGAGTCTCCAAGAAGGTGAAAAAATATCAATATAATTTTCTGCTTCTTTTAGAATTGATAAAGATGTGCCACCAATATGATCAAAATGAATACCGTTGAGCCAGGGAGAAGGGGTTGAATCATTCAATGCCTTAAATGATGATGAACCCATTAGCCCTGCTAAAACAATTTCAGGTTTCTTATTTCGTATATATTCTAATATGGGCCAGTGGAATGATTGAATATTTACTTGGTAGTTTCTACCATTCTTCTCAATAACATTTAATACTGCATCTGCAAATTCTCTTATAGGGAGTGTCACTTGAGAACTTGGTTTTGTTTTTAACTCTATATTACACCAAATATCTTTTTCAGGATATTCGTCCAAGAGGTCAAATAATTCCTGTAATATTGGGATTTTTTCACCCGGAACATTTTTTCTTGGTGGTTCAGGGAATTGATCTTTATCGGGATTTAATGAACCACAATCAAATTCCTTAATTTCAATTGATGTAAGATTTTTTATTAATGGACCATTTCCCAACGAATCTGTTATTACAGATTGTCCATCAAGCTGTAAACATAAGTTGGGATTAATAGCTGTATCATGATATATAATGGGAATGCGATCTTTTGTTACACCTATGTCAAGTTCCAGAGTTGTAACACCTAATTCAATTGCTTTGCGAAAACCGGAAATTGTGTTTTCCGGGGCCAGGCCACGGGCACCGCGATGTCCTTGTACATCAAAGGATTGTTTTGTGAAAAAAAGGTACGAAAAAAAATGTAAACCAAAAATTAATAGAATAAAGGTGAGTAATAATTTATTTTTGTTTTTCAACATGGGTATTTTAAATCAAATGTAATTCTATGGTTTACAAGCTTACATTTCCTATAAATCCCAAATGGTCAGGTTTTTCAGTTTTTTTCTATTATCCGTCAACATCACTGCTACTACAATGGCGATTGTAAACATAACGATATTACCAATTAATCCTGTGTAATATAAATCAAATGGTACTTGCATCCATTCAGGAACCATCCCGCGTTTCGCAAGAATTGTCCATAGCGTAAAAAGAAATGTAATAATCAATCCTATCCAAACTGATTTTGCACTCCCTTTGCGCGTAAAAAATCCAAGTAGATAAAGTCCCAGCAATCCACCACTAGTAATGGAGGATAAAATTGTCGCAGTATCCTGGAGTGTTTTCGTTTTTGCGACATTAAGGATGAGGGCCCCTCCTATCATAAAAATGGCTGCCCCGCCAGCTATAATCCACGCAGCAATAAGATAATGCTTATCTTTCTTGTCTTTTACCATATGTCTTCTATATATATCTACTACACCAACTGTTGAGATAGCATTGATACTTGAATCTAATGAAGACATGGCGGCAGCCATAGCTGCAGCTATCACCAATCCAGTTAATCCTGGAGGAAGATAATTCATAATAAAATAAGGAAGAATTTGTTCTGCTTTACGTACTCCGGAAAGCATTTCAGCTGCTTCAATTGTAGGAAAAACCTTGAAAAACACATAAAGGGATGTACCAACAAACATGTAAAAACCCCATATGGGTAAACTGGATGCTACACATACAACCATTGCTTTTCGAGCCTCATATGTATTTTTTGCAGCAGCATAGCGTTGAACTGTATTTTGATTTGCGCTGTATTCAGTCAACCAGTTGGTAAGCCCTACCAAAAAAAGCATGGTCCCAGTTTTAGTGGTAAGTGACAAATTCCAAGAAATGGGTTTGAGTCCGTTCTCTGTTAGTTCAGAAAGTGACAATTTACCGTCTGCAATGGCAATGGAAAATATTTGTCTAAATCCGCCAGGTAAATAATTGACAATTACTCCCAATGTTAACATACCGCCCAAGACTAAAACAACTGTCTGGATAACATCTGTCCATATCACCGCTTTTATACCGCCAATCACTGTATAAAGAGCCACAAAAACTCCACCAACCAAAACACTGGCTGTGAGAGAGAATCCTGTTATCTCATGGATGAGGAGAGAAACCAGATATAGAATAAGGCTAATTCTGACTAATTGCGCTATAATAAATGTTACTCCACCATATACCCTAACGCTCGGGCCAAACCGATCTTCAAGATATTCATATGCTGAGGTAATTTTTCCTCGTCGGAAAAATGGTAAAAACAAATAAGCAGCAATATATATACAAACTGGCAATGCAAGATTTGTTATATATCTAATCCAGGATGTTTTAAATGCGTCCCCGGGATAAGCAAGAAATGTAATTGAACTGATGGAAGTTCCAACAAGACTCAGTCCAATGATCCAACCTTTAAATGAACGACCTCCCACAAAATATTCTTCAGTATTGATATTTTTACGGGAAAAATATACTCCCATTCCAGCAACAAGGGTCAAATACCCAATAAGTACAGTTAAATCAATCCAGTGTAATTTCATTTAATTTACAGTTTATAATCATTTTTTAAGGAAATAGTCGAGGTATTCAATATTATTTTTTTTATTGGGAAAAATTATAACCAATACAATATTGGAAATTTAATTCCTTAATTAATATAATTTAAAAAGATCCACCGATTGAGATTCGTAATGGGGGATCAAAAAATTCTTCGAAATTAGAATATGCAACATCTATCAAAACTTTTCTAGGACCTAATTTCAATTTAAGCCCAGCACCAACTGTCCAATCTTCAGTGTCATAAAAGAATTTGTACCCACTTCTTATAGCGAACATGTCTGCCAACCACAGTTCTGAACCAACATGATACCTGTCACGATAGTCGGTTGCAAAAGCGCTTTCTACAGATACCAGGAATTGAACTGGCCCACCTTTTTTACCAATAATACTCATGGCAGTATTTATATTAAAATACAAAGGAAGTTTAAATTTACTAGCAAGAAATTTAGCTTCAGGCCCGAAGTTTTTCATTACCATAGCCACAGATAAATCTCTAAACCCTGAGAAGTAATATGTTGAAAAATCAAATGCAAAGCCTTTGGCTTTGTCATTGTCAATAAATTCTTCAATATACTGCCCTTTTAATCCAAACGATAAACGATCAGTCAACCTTATTGCATAAGCTGCTCCCAAAGAAATATCGCCAGCTTGTATATTACGTCCTGTTCCCTCAGGTTCAAATATAGTTGTTTCTTCAAATTCTTCTGCTGCAAATCTGATAACACTTAACCCAAGAACTCCTTGTGATCCTAAAGGAAGACCAACCGCAGCTGCAATCAGTTTGGAATTGACAATCCAGTTAGTATGGTTGAAACTGAAATCAAAATTTTGAATATTGGTTAAACCGGCGGGATTGAAAAACATTGTAGATACATCATTAGCCACAGCAGTAAAAGCATCTCCCATACCTGCTGCTCTTGCGGAAGGACTGATTTTCAAAAATGAAAAACCGGCCTTGCCCAAGCGTTTAAATTCATTTTCTGCAAACAGAGCCGAACTAGAAAGCAAAATAATGAAGATAATTTTTAACCAATATGTTTTTCTCATTTGTCTATTCATAATTAATGTTATTTAACAACAGCTAAAGTACCTTTTTGAATTTTTCCCATACTGGCCGGATCTAAAGATTCAACAACCCAAAAGTAAATACCACTGACAACTCTACCGGAAAATGATATAGTATCTTGTCGCCATGATGATTCTGCCGATGTAGATTTTTGATGTTCATATTCATACACCAGATCTCCAGAAGCAGAATAAATCATTATGCTACAATGTTTGGGAAGGTTAGTGAATCGAATTTTATAAGGATCAGCCACATCAGGGTACATGTGAGCAGAATCATTGAAGTCCAATCTATAAGGATTCGGTACAACTTTAATTTGTTCTGACATTTGATCGTATACAGGTGCAGATGGCTGAAACGGTGTTTCGGCAATCATATTTTTTTGTTCGGGGGATGTATAACCACTCTCCAAGGATGGCACTGGCCCATGATCAACACCCTCATTGTCTACCCAATGACTATGTCCGCTATCATAGGTGCGAACATTATAGTAATAGTTATAACCAGCAAAAGATTCTTTATCAACAAATGTGTATTTTTTTGCAGTAGGGTTATAATAATTTTCATCTTTTAAGGGAATTTCTTTAACAAATTCCCAGGGGCCATAATGCCAGTCAAACGATGGCGGTCTTGAACGATAAACCCGGTATCCCCTGACATCTAGTGCTTCATCTCCGGAGTAATCAGGATCTCTTGCCGTATCCGCTTCATCGTTCCATGTGAGTATCATATATCCAGATTGGCTATTCTGAAAAGTAACTCTTACATCTGGAGGTGGATCTGGGATGTCAAACCCCATATTATAAGCAAATTGGGCTTTCTTGAAATTTCTGACTATTGAATATTCTCCATCCTTTAATTCCAGTTTTGCATTCTGATCCTGTGACCAGATGATTTCATCTTTATTATGCCAGTCTGCGCCAGAACCGGCTGCAAAGGCAAAAACAATCTTTGCTTTTTCCCCTGGATTTAAGGAATAAGGGCCAAAAACCATGGCATGAGTAACCAGCATGGATGAATCAGGGTTTTCAGAAATTGCACCCCCGGTTGTATCAGTAATCATTTTATACATTTCTCTATCTGTGTGTCTGGATTGCGTAGGTTCATCAAAATCTTCTTGGTTACTCTTGCCGCTTTTCCACCATTTTACCGCATAGGGCTGATTAGGTAATTCTGGCGCTACATAAGTTTCACCAGGATCGTTTTTGAATGGCGGCTGCAGATCGATTGGTCCAAAACCAATGTATTGATAACCCATCAGCTGGTTCTCTGACTGGCCCTGGTACTGGTTATAACTGTTTAGGTCTGAAAATAGTGGTGCGAATGGCTGTCCGGTATCATCGTAGGGGTAAATAATTCCATCATCATCCCGTTGATAACAAAACACTAAATCGTTATAAACAGCTGTACTTTCAGGATTATCAGCCTCATAATTTGGCGCACCGGTGTACAAAAACCAGTCGTCCTGTGCTGGCTCATTGTTGTGTCTCCAGTCTCCCCAGCCCATACCGTAACCAGATGCCCATTGATGCCCCCCGCTGGACACGCTAAAACTGTTCATAAATGTAAAGTAAGTATCGGTCAGGTTCTTTGATCCGGTATTTTCAAAAATGATTTCCTGCAGTATGAAATCATCGTATTCCTGATAACTCCAGGCATAAGCTTTGCGAGTCATAGTTAAGCCCATTTTATTTTCCCACTGGCTGATGATTATTTCCTCGGGAAATTCATCATTGGGAATATACTTCCCATGGACATAGTTGTGAATCTCTATGGGCTCATTACCTTGGATCATATTGTGATAAGGTGAATAATTTGATCGCTCAATATTCGGCCAGGATGAGTCACCCAGTGTTTCTTCCACTGACCCATTCATGCTATATCGTTTATCATCAACATCATACGTAACATCACGTGGACCCGAATAAGATACCATTGTATCACCATTGGCTACAGATAGAACCCAAATGCCAACACCTCGGGCATTTTGCGGGTTGCACACTCTTGCCACATCCAAGATATTTGGTGCACCGGAAACAATCGCTTCAATATCAAGCCAATATTCCATGAAGTCCTGTGCCCGACCGGCGTTCCCGGGATATTCTAATGTGGTTTGATCATGGCTCTGATAGCGGGGAGTATTTCCACCGCCCTGAAGTCCATTGCTTCTGAAAGTTCCCCAAAGTTTTGATCTTGTCAAGAGTCTTGGAGCATATCCAGTTACTGGATCTGTTTGGGCCACAATTTTAACATTTGAACTCATGAATACTATTGAAAAAATAATTAAGTGAAGTAATCTACCGTTCATTAATAAATACTTGTATCATTAGAAAGATGAACGAAGTCCAATTTTAATTTCTCTTGGAGCCCCAAGTGTTTAAATTCATTTTCTGAAGGTAGAGCAGAACTGGAAAACAAAATAATGAGGATAATTTTTAAAACCAATGTGTTTTTCTCATTTGTCTATTAATAATCAATGTTATTTAATAACAGCTAAAGTACCTTTTTGAATTTTCCCCATACTGGCCGGATCTAAAGATTCAACAACCCAAAAGTAAATACCGCTTACAACCCGACCGGAAAATGATATTGTATTTTGCCTCCAGGATGTTTCTGCGGCTGTATGTTTAATATGTTCTTTTTCATATACCAAATCTCCAGAAGCAGAATAAATCATTATATTACAATGTTTGGGAAGGTTTATGAATCGAATTTTATAAGGATCTGCAACATCAGGATACATGTGAGCAGGATCTTTATAATCTAATCTAAATGGATTTGGAACTACTCTTATTTGTTCTGTCATTTGATCGTAAATAGGCGAAGATGGCTGAAACGGTGTTTCGGCAATCATATTTTTTTGTTCCGGGGATGCATAACCGCTTTCTAAGGATGGCACCGGTCCATGATCAACACCATACTTATCAGCCCAATAATCATGACCTGAATCATAGGTTCGAACATTGTAATAGTAATTATATCCTGCCAATGACTCTTCGTCTGTAAATGTATATTTATCAGTAGTGGTATCGTAATAATTTTCATCTTTTAAGGGAATTTCTTTAACAAATTCCCAAGGTCCATAGTGCCAGTCGAATGATGGCGGCTGTGAACGATAAATACGATATCCCTCAACATCAAATGCCTCCTCACCTTCATAATCCGGATCATGAGCAAGATCTGCTTTTGCATCCCATGATAGAATTATATTTCCATCTTGGCTGTTTTTAAATGTTACGCTTACATCTGGTGGAGGATCAGGAACATCAAATCCCATATTATATATAAATTGTGCTTTTCTGAAATTTCTTATGATAGAATATTCACCTTTTTTTAATTCTAATTTCGCTGTCAGTTCTTTTGACCAAGTGATTTCATCTTTATTATACCAGTCTGCAGCTGATCCTGCAACAAAAGCTAATACTATTTTTGCTTTCTCTCCCGGAGCCAATGAATAGGGTCCAAAAGTCAAGGCATGTGTAACCAGATTAGATGAATCTGGATTTTCAACAATTGCTCCATCGGTTACATCAATTAACATACGATACATTTCTTCATCTGTATCTCTGGATTGGTTTGGTTCTGTCCAGTCTTCTCCTGCTCCATTTTTCCACCATTTAAAAGAATAAGGCTGGTTAGAAGATTCAGGACTTACATAATTCTCATTTGGATCATTTGTAAAAGGCGGGTACAAATCCAAGGGGCCAAAACCTACATATTGATATGCTGTGATTTGTCCCTGAACCTGACCTTGATATTCATTGTAACTCGTTGGTCCCATATCAGCTATTTCTTCATCAAAAGGCTGGCCGGTATCATCTTCCGGAGACCCAATCCAATCATCATCGCGCTGGTAACACAATATCAAATCGCTGTACACTGCTGTACTTTCAGGGTTATCTGCTTCATAGTTTGGTGCCTTCGTGAAAAGCAGCCAATCATCTTGCACAGATGGTTGATTGCCACGCCAATCACCCCAGCCTCTGCCAAACCCTATGGACCATTGATGTCCGCCACTGGAGACACTAAAACTATTCATGAATGTAAAATATGTATCCGTTAGATTTTTTGAGCCTGTGTTTTCATATATGATTTCATGGATCATAAAATCATCATATTCCTGGTAACTCCAGGCATAAGCTTTGCGAGTCATGGTTAAGCCCATTTTATTTTCCCACTGGCTGATGATTATTTCCTCGGGAAATTCATCATTGGGAATATACTTTCCATGGACATAGTTGTGAATTTCAATTGGTTCATTGCCTTGTATCGTATTGTGATAAGGTGAATAATTTGATCGCTCAATATTCGGCCAGGATGAGTCACCCAGTGTTTCTTCCACTGATCCATTCATGCTATATCGTTTATCATCAACATCATACGTAACATCACGTGGACCCGAATAAGATACCATTGTATCGCCATCGGCAACTGACAAAACCCATAAACCCGTCCCTCTGGCATTCTGTGGAATACATGCCCGGGAGACATCGATTAAATTCGGATCTCCATTTATATATGCTTCCACATCTAACCAGTATTCCATGAAGTCCTGTCCCCGTCCTGCATTTCCGGGATATTGAAATGCAGTTTGATCATCACTTTGATAACGCGGTTCATTTCCTCCTCCTTGCAATCCATTATTTCTGAACATTTCCCAAAGTTTTGCTCTTGTGGAAAATCTTGGTGTATATCCCGTTACAGGGTCTGACTGTGCAAAAAGAGAAGACATTATCAACAGGGGATAAAAAAAAATTACTAAAATACGAGTAGTATTAATATTCATCTAATTATTTCAATCCAATTAGAATGAAGAACGAAGTCCAATTTTAATTTCTCTTGGAGCCCCATGATATCTTGAATAAACATCAAAATCCCCAAACTCTATATATTGTGCGTTATCCGGTCGTGGTTTGTCCAACCCCCAGCGTATGTATTCAGGAACACTTCCACCGCCACGAACATCACGTTGGTTAAACAAATTAGATACTTGTACAAAAAGCGTTGCCAAATAATTTCCCTTTTTTATAAATATTTTTTCAAGACTTAAGTCAGTTCGAGTGTATAACGGACCATTGCGCCATTCTAAGGGCCTAGAGGGCGGTGAATAAGCGAAAGGAGACCCTGTCGCCATTTTATAGATCATATTTATTGTAATATCGCCAAAAATTCCCCAAGGGCCTAAATTAGTTGGTGTAACTAAAAATAATTGTGCTTTACCATAACTGCGAATATCGGAGTCCGGTTTAGGTTTTTCTTCTGTTCCGCCCCAAAATTCTACGACCCATAAACCAGTTGTGTCTAATTGATGAACATCCAATCCAAGAGATTTTAAAGAATCAATAAAAGTATTAGCTTTTTGTGCATAGGAGTTAATCAAAAATGCAGGAAACAAAGGTCTTGGATTCTCCGACCCGTCCTCATTAGTGGCGTATTGAGTCCAGTAGTTACCATTTACAATAAAAGATGAATCCGGAATCCAGAATTGACTTCCGATTCCCGCTTCGCCTTCAACAGCCCATTGAAGGTTGTACGATAAATTGAAACCGAAATTTTTGTTGAATTGTTTTCGTAAGCTTAACTCAAATCCTTGTATGTCCTCATGAATTCCATTCCCTGCCATATGGGTAAATTGAAAATCAAACATTTGCTTAGCAGGGTCCCACCAATTTAATTGTACTGCTCCTGGGCTAGTAACCTGGTTATTTGAACTCTTATAAAAAGTGGATACTGCTAAAATATAGTCTGAATAAAAATTCCAGTCAAAACCCAATTCAAAACTTATTGTCTTCTCATAGGTGAGGCGTGGATTACCAAAATTCCCTTCCTCAATTGTATTGTAAATCTCTGTTGGTTCAATTATGCCATTCCCATTAATATCGCGATCCTTTGAACCATCATTAGACCAGGCTTCACCATAAAGAGTGTAGAAACTGGCTAATTGATAAATATGCCCGTAAAAGAAGTGAATCATGGACCGATCCGTTATAGGGTGAGCAACACCTATTCGAGGACTCCATACTGAAATTGGATCCACTTTCTTCAGTAAGCCAAATGAATTCAATGAATCATAGTTAAAACGTGTAAAGGTATCGAAAAAGAAATCAGATGCGCCCATTGCTGTGGTTATTGGATATTCAATATTTGGATCAAAGCGATCCAATCTTACACCGGCATTTAATACCAATCCCTTATATTCCATTTTATCCTGAATATACCAGGCAAATTGTTTTGGATTAATAGGGGACTCCATCCTGTGGTTATTCCCTATATATGAAAAGGATCTGTTGTTTAGAACATCACGATAATTGAATGCCCAAACATTGTAATCTGTATAATCAAATCCAGTTTTTAGCAAATTACTAGGGTTAATTTGTGTTGAAAAATCAAATTTTACATTAAAGCGTTTACGTTCACCACTATTGAACGCATGAATATCCCGAGGAAGGTAAAACCAGTCATCCTTGTCAGTGCGAATTTCAGTAGTTGAATCTGGTGTGTCTTCAGGTATTTGTTTATTGTATGAATTTGCAATACGTAACTCATAATAAGTCTTCTCACTTAACATATGAGTGAAAGACAAATAAGTCATTTGATCCTTATTGACTGTTTTTCCTGCGGCTGCATCATACATAGGTAAGAAGAAACTTTTTCCGCCGCCGCGAACACCGGCAGTTCCACCACCCGAATTAAATCCCCAACTGGTTGAATACATACCGCCCAATTTGAAAGTTATTTTTGGATGCAGGTAGAATGATAGTTTCCAAGTACCATCAAAATTGTCTGAAGAATGTGTAAGGGGACCAATGCCATTCACTGAAGCATTGCTTGATCTACCCCCTAAGAAAAAAGAAATATTTTTTGTTACTGGGCCGGACAAATTACTTTGAATAGCATAGCCCCAATTATCCACATAACTTGGAACTTTCTTATGAGCAAATTCTCCGGTTAAACTATCTATTTCACTTTCCCATTCAGGATTATCCCATTGCATTTTATCTAACAAATCATATGACAAGTCATATTGGGGACCCCAGTGGCGTTTACCGGGTAATTCGTTTGTGTATTCAATATTGGCATGAAATGCATCTGATCCTTCTTTGGTAACAATATTCACAACACCGGCTTGGGCATTCCCGTATTCTGCGCTTAAGCCACCTGTTATGATTGAGATTGACTCAATATCATATTTACCTACACCCGTATAATTATGAAGGCTTAAACCATCGTTACTGATCATTTTTACACCGTCAACATAGTATGTAACATCGGCTGCGATACTGTTCATGTCACCACCGCGTATCATTCCGCGGCCATGAATATCCATCCCGGGTTCCAATGAGATCAATTCCCCCACACTTTTAACCATTACAGACCGTTCTATATCTTCCGATGTTATAATATATTCACTGAATGTTCTGTCTACCTGCACACGGGGTTTATCTGCTGTAACAGTAACTTCATCACCGGCGATTGCTTCCTCAAATAGAGAAAAATCAACGGGAGATGTTCTATCTGGGTTAACTTTAACACCTGTAATTGTAAAAGCCTTATAACCAATCATTTGAGCAGTAATACTATAAGCTCCAGGTGTAACATTGAGTATGACAAAAAACCCATTTTCATCAGCAGCTGCACCACGGTTGGTACCTTCAAGAATAATATTAGCACCGGGTAATGGTTGGCCACTGCTGTCTTTTACATTACCGCTTATTTTACCTGTAACACCACCAAAAGATGTTGACAGAATTACTATAGAAACAACAGTTAGTTTAAATAATAGTTTTTTCACAGTATAAGAACCTGCTATTTATTGAAGAGTTGGTGAAACAACCCCGACAATCGTCGGGGTTGTTTCTTACAGATATTATTTTATAAGTAACAGTTTACGGGTTTGAGTAAAACTACCTGCTTCAATGCGATAGAAATAAACTCCCGAAGGCATGCTACCTGCGTTCCAAGTTGCAATATGTGTACCTGGTGTTACTACATTATTTACTAATGTACTTACTTCTTCACCCAACACATTAAAAACTGCAAGTTTTACCTGCCCGGCTTCCGGAACAGAATAACTGATATTTGTTACCGGATTGAATGGATTGGGGTAATTTTGATTTAATTCATAGCCCTTTGCTATGTTGACATTATCATCAATTCCCAATGATGGGGATTCATTATAGTAGATATCCGTGATATGTATTTCGGTTGAATCACCATCAAAAGCACCAACTAAAATCATTGTAGCTGCCGGACTGGAAACATTATCAGTTGTGAAAACATGCTGTGGTTCTTCACTGGGAGAAGAGCCATCGGCAAATATCCACATGCGGACTGTGTCACCACTCGTAACTATTTTTTCCCAGAACCATGAATTATATGTAACAGCATCACTAGCCACGGGACCGCTAAATTCATCTGTAGCAAAAAAGTAGCCGCCCACGCCTGCTTGTTGATGAATTGCAGCCGTGTAAACACCGTAGTTTGTCAAAAATTCTGGATCTACGTCAACTGTTACATGGAATTGATCTGCCATGATTGAACCGCCTTCTCGTACGAATTTCATTTTTACCCAGATTTCAGCATCCTCGGGTGTGATTTCTGCATTAGAATCAGTACTTTGATCAATTTGAAGCCAATTGCTGTCAATATCGAATGGATCAGTTCCTGGGTCAGGTGCTGTCATGACGAGATCTCCATCTGTTACTTCAATGCCTCCCCAGCCCCACCAGGTCCATGTCATATCGCTGACGACACTGCCATCCAAAGCAGGTGTTGTATCTACTGAAAAACTTTCGTGCCAGCCAAACATACTCGTTTGCAAAATCATGAAAGTTATCATTGTTGTTATCGTTTTTTTCATTGTGCACTCCTTTAGTTTGTATTAAGTGTACTCCTTGTTTATCGAGTTCTTTTAGTAATTATATGTTAATCCTAATTCAAATGTCAAAAACTGTAATGGTACTACTTCAAATAACCCCCAATCTTCAAACGCTCTAATGTATCCTATTGCAGCATGATAGATGAGACCAAAACGTAAGTCCATTTTTTCGTTAAAAGAAGTGTAACCACCAATTCCCATATTTCCGCCCCAAGCTACACGCCTGTCAATTACTGGTTCCATTAAGAAATTTTCATCCATTTGAATATATTGGCCGGGATAGATCAAACCGCTCACCCGATGCGCATAATTATAAAATCCAATACCATATGAAAATGTAGGCATAATTTGCTTTCCTGAAAGACTGAATGGCTTATCTTTTATATATTTCCTTATTTTGAAAATAAAGTCATTCCAAATCATATGAGCATTTGCTTGCTCGCTTAAATAATAATTGTAATCAACAACCCATTGAAATTTCCGTCCTTCTATAGAGCCATGGTTGTATTTCTGATAGTGGAATTCATAGACATAGTCTGTCTCATCATCACTGTGGTAAGCATATTGAATTCCTAATAAAGGTGTCATATTATACCAATCATTTAAGCCGGAGATTGGTATTCCTGCTCCTGAATATATAGATATACTTTGCAAATAGTTGGATGATTGTCCATTGGATATTGACAATAAGGTTACTGCAGCAAGTATATACGAAATTAATAGACTTTTTTGGATAGTATGCTCCTTGATACTTCTTTTTTATTTAATCTGTTCTCATCGCAATGTAATTATTAATCATAGTCAATATCAATATCTAATCAGCCAAACTTCACTCAAACGGGATTGCTTCCGCCAGTTGATGTGCGGTTCATAAGGAACGTCGAAGGTTAATGTGATCGCTCCATCATTATATAAATCTTGCGGAATGGGGAATTCCTTGATTTCTCCAATTTTTTTTCCATCGATCGTGGGATAAATGCGTTCACCATTAATTCTAGCTAAACATTGCCCATACCCAGTTGTGCGTAAAAAATAGGTAGCGGATGGCTCCAGATCATTATACTGAAGTCCCGCGGGCCAATCCATTTTACTGATCCAAGATTGCCGTTCTCGGGACATTTGATTTTCCCACCACATAAAATCCGGATTTGGATTGGTTTTCATGAGCGGATCTACCACAAAGGGTTTTCCCTGCAGCACATGTTCCGATTGAGCTACATTCCCGATATCATCATAAAAACTGCCGGGGCCTGGATTTTCCCATTTTCGAATGATGTCCAATCTGGCAATTTTTTCATCTTCCGATTCCAACAATCTAATTTCTACAAATTGATCTTCCACCCACCAACGATTATTTAACGGATAATCCAAATAATCCAAAACGGCACCCCGCTCATATCCACTGGCTTGATATGTTTCAACACTGGTTTGATAACCAATGCTTTGAAAGAGATCCTCACATATATTCACAATATTCTGCCTTAATTCCGGCTCGACACTTTTTTCATCTGCTTTAGCGAATACTGCTATCGCTTGATCCATAGCATGATCGGCACCAATGGTTTTTGCTTGATTCAAGATTTGATTTACACCATCTTCTAATCCTTGCTCATAAACCAAACGATCTCGAGTATATAAATCATAATGAGCTTTTAATTGGAGTAATTGCCAACGCCAGTTAGAATGAAGTGTTGGATTATGCTTATGTATATATTCGAACAATTTAAAAGTTGGTACGATATATGGATTGTCTGCCAACGAACTATCCCAATTTTTTTCAAGGCTGAAAATACCTTCGCTGATTTCATCCGCATATACAGGTCCAAAGAAGAAACGATTATATTCCTTAACAATTGTATTCACATCCATAATGTGATCCCAACCCAATGCACTATAAACAAATTTATTTACATCATCGTGGATGCCATCAGAATAGGTAATGAAACCATCTATATATTTTTGATTATGTCGAAAAATGGTACTGTACTGAATAGGTGCTGGATTACTGCCTTCCCGCCCCGAAGTAAAAGCAATGGCTGGATCAACCCACGGAACCGGATGCTGGCAGCGGACGGTGTGAGTAATGTCAGGATAATCTCGTAATTGATATTTTTTAGGTAAGCGCTCACGCATATATGGTAAAGGAGGACTGGATGGCCCGCCAACAGCACCGCCAAACCAATTTGGTCGATGCTTGGTAATCCAATTGAAAAAATAATCAATGCCTTCTTCATCAAATCCTTGCAAAGACATCCAGATTTTTGCTTTGGGATGATGCTTTGCCAAAATAATCGATAATTCTTCCAAAAATGGCATCACATATTTTGGGTGATTATGTCCCGGATCTCCACCCGGGAAAAAGACAGCATCTAAATTCGTACACGATTTATAGAAGGCTTCATTTTTCAAAATGTGAGCCGATCGCTGGCTTGGATTACTTAAATCATCAGTTGCTGGCGTCCAGACCCAGTATTGCATTCCGTATTTTGCACAAATATCTCCCAAGACACGGTTCATTTCATTCGGTAGAATAGGCATATGGGGACTGTCTTTAGAAGATATGGGAATATTCTCAATAGCATTTGTGCCAAATATGGCCAATTCCCGAATATATTGATCGTATTGCTCGGTTGTCCATGCATCATAGGAATTGGCTGTATTTCTATAGCCTAATTGATGCCCACGAATGGCATGGTCTGGAGAAGATGAAATATTTATGGGTTTGGGAAGAATAATTTTTGCCGGTGACATTTCAATCGTACGCAGGAATTTACCTACACCATTTAAGGTTCCTTTTGGATTGGCCCCAATAATTCCTATTTTATCTTCATGAGTTATAATGGAAAAATTAACCGATTCAAGGTGATTTGGAATTAGTTCACCATTTAAATAAAATTCTTCAGTTGATTGCACTTTAATACCAAAACCGGTTTTTGGATATTCTGTTGAAATGTTCCATTTAACTCCGGTGCGCTTTTCAACTTCTTCAATTAAAACGGTCACAGCCGTTTGTTCAACCAATGGGAGTTCACCATCTCGGGTAACAATTGTTGCGTTTGTTAGATCAATAGGACCGTTAATTACAGAATTATTTTGGGGAACAGGTGCGCAAGAATTCACCAAAATTACAATTAAAAACATCGGGGCCATGAATATTTTTTTAGTCATTTAATTACTTTTAGGTTTGGTTTTTAGTAAGGCAATGCTTTTTGTTCTAAAATGCTTCATAAACATATCCGATAGGAACACCGCTATTATTAATGACATAGTTGTTGATACCATTGTATTCAGTTGAGTCAGTTGAATAAGCTTTGTCTTAAAAATTCCCGTCTGGTATAATCAGACATATATTCAGAAATTACCTGATTGAACTATCTTTTTCACCATAAGAATCGTTTTAAAGTTTATTTATATGCTAATTCCCAGAAACCATCTGCAATTGGAACCGCCATTCGATTTGTACCCATTTTATAGTTATGGACTGTCAGCCATTTTGATTTTTTAGAATCAATAACTTGAATTGAATTCAGAATATCATCATAAATTACTACCGGAAACTGTTTTTCTAATTGAATCAATTTCGCAGATAATTCTTCTGTCGGTAATTGATTTCTCATTTCTTCAAAAACCCACTTATCCAGCCATAACTCCAATTCCCGTTTATATTCAGTTAATTCATCTATCTTTTTCTCCAATGCGGTTTGAACAAGAAATTGGTCTCGGATATACCATGCTATTTCCAAATTTAATTTTTCCATCATTTCTTTTTTGTGCAAATAATCTTTCTTTAAGGTGGAAAAGTCAAATATGCTGACAAATTCATTAATCGTTATTTCGCCACCAGAATATGTAATTAATGGTTCATTAAATTGAGATTTCAATTTTGTATTTGATACAGTATTATTATAATTAAAATAATCCTTGAAGCTGGAAATATTTTTCGTGTTTTGTATCCACTCCCAAACAGAATCAGATAAAATATTAAATTCTTTCGATTTAGTTCTAACATCTTTTGGCATCATTAATGATGAGACATATTGCGTAGTAGCTTCTGATAATTTTTCCTGGTACAATATTTTTTCGAAAGATGCTGCTTTTGAAGTGTATTCAGATTCCAGCACACCTGATCGGCGAATGTCCAAAACTTGGAAGATCCAATATTTATCTTCTAATAAAATTGGTTCTGAAATTTCATTTATAGGTAAATATTTTATTGCTTCAAACATTTCTGCAGGAAAATCAATCCAAGATTTATAACCGGTTTCATAAAGGGACAAAGATTGATTCTTTTCCGGATTATTAGAAACTATTTTGTTTATAAAGGTTTCAAAACCTTCTTTTTTTATGTTATGATACGTTTCAATTGCATCATTTTTATCTTTATCAGTCCAAAAGCGTACATTAAAGCTTACTTTGCTTTTATTAATAGCTTCTTTTATTTCATCTTCATTAATTATGATTGAATCTTTTATTTCTTTTTTCAATAAATATTCTATCAATAATTCTTGTGTTAAAACTTTTTTCTTACCCTGGATACTTTCCTTTTTATGGATATTATTTTTATATCCATCCAATGTCAACAGCTTTTCATTAATCATAGCCCTTAAATAACTTTTTTTAGGTGCATATGATGATTTTAGATGAGCAAAACCAAATTCGTAATTTGAGATAAATTCTTCGATTGTAATAACTGCAGAGCCTATTTGGGCAACTATTGCACCCGAGGCATTATTATCCATTATATTTTTGTCACACTGTACGGCAAAAAATAAAATAAATAAAATTGCTGTAATTTTTATTTTAATCAAAACACCAACCCAAGAGATATTCTGGAAGCATACCCTAACATACCCCAATCTGCATAAGCATAATCAAGCCGTATCCCCCAACGCTTTTGATAAAACATATCTACTCCACCACCAAGCGTAAAACCGTTTTCAGCATTCTTCTCGAAAAGATTATTATATCCTGCCCTGATGAAAAATATATTCCATAAGCCTAATTCACAACCCAAGTTTATACTTTCAGTATTGTTAGCGGGGTGTAATACATCAGCAGTTGTTAACAAACTTGCCATTGAACCTAATTTCATTCTATATGAGAGACCTGCCCTGAAAAGGATAGGTAGGGGGAAAGAATCAGTTTTATATGTTGTAGGTACACGATCGACATTTTCATTTTCTTCATCCGGATCAACGGTTGTATCTAAATCTCGACCTATAAGTTTTAATTCAGAGCCAAAATTGCTAATACTCATACCCATGTGTAGGCCTTCTAGCCTAGATTGGTAGAAGATACCCAAATCTATTGCTCCGGCACTACCTCGAGAATTCCATATTCTTTCTTCAATATATTTAAGTGATAAACCAAAAGAGAATCGATCTGTTAGTGCTTTAGCAAGAGTAATGGCCAATGAATAGTCTCCTGCAGAATACATTTCACCTGTCCCCTCTGGCCTTCCAACTGTTCTAACCGGCTGATCATTAAAATGTAATCCAACAAAATGAAATCCAAGTGTGGATCGAAAAGAAGATAAGGGTACAACAACACCTGCAAAATCATGGAATGAATTAACAAACCATTCATTATGCATAAATTCTACTTGAGTGCCATCTAGCCACACAATATTAGCTGGGTTATAGGTAAGAGCTGCCGGTCCATCTATTACTGATGTATAGGCGCCTCCTAATCCCATGGCCCTTGCGCTAACGCCAATTTCAAGAAACGAAGCAGAAGTGGTCCCAACACCTGTTACTTTTGTATCAAATTGAGCAGAAACTGATTCTGTGTAAATAGAAAAAAAACAAAATAATAATACTGATCTGGTGATCATTTTTACATTATTATTTAATAACAGCAAAACGACCTCTTTTAGTTCCAAATTCTGGAGATTCAACTACATAAAAATAAATTCCATGAGAAATTTCAAGTCCGTCTTTTGTCCGTAAATCCCAACTTTCCCTGGAATTGTTTTCTGTGGTCAAATGATTTAACTGGCGAACCAACTTCCCTGAAACTGTAAATATGTATATTTTGCAATCTTGTGGCAAGTTCACAAAATCAATTCTTCTATCCCCCCTACCCTCATCTTGATTAATGACCTTACGTTCAAGAGGATTTACAGATACATAGGGATCAGGAACAACATAAATGTCGTTCATTTCATTTTTCGCAAGTGTTGATGAGATATAATTTCCAAAAACTGTTATTTCAAATATATCGTTTCTATCAAATGGTTTAATGGTAGTAATAGAATAAACATCTCCATTTTGAGGTAATGTTTTTGATGCAGAATCAGCATTATCCGGATAAAGAAATAACCATTGCCATAAGAAAACCTGATCTTCAATATTATTTATTATTTTGATTTGATCATTCTCTTTAAGATAAGGTCTTGTCGGATCAGTTGGCCATACAATAGGTGTATACATATAGTCTACTTGGTATTCGTCTTCAGGGTTTGTTACATCCCAAATCTGAAAATTGGTTACTACTGGAAGAGAAAGCACTGAAGTATCTGCTCCAACATCATAAACACGAATTTCATAATCTCTTCCAATTTGTAAACCTCCAAAATCTCCTGTGATATCATAGGCTGTTAAAGATGACTCCCCCTGAGTCCATTTAGTCTCTTTTAAACCTGTCCCATCATTATGAAGGATGACATGAATTCCGTCATATATGAATTCTTCAGCTAAAATATTTGAATTAGGATCAGCAACTGTTCCAAGTAATTCATCATCTGTTATAGAATACAACGTCATTTGTGATGTCAAACCTGTGAGGTGTGTAGAATCATATTGTTCAAAACTACCATCATCATCAAACTCCAAACTGTATTTATAGCCATCCTTGATGCCATTGGGATTATTAATTTTTACTTCAATCGTGCCCGTGCCTACACCAGAAATTCTATCGATTTGAATATTTGGTTCTACCCATCCTGCAGGTGTTTCTTCAGGTGTTACAGCAATTGTATTTCTATCAAAGCCTATTGTCCTACCTAATGGATCAACCTGTATGCTAGCACTGCATTCTGTTGGAGATATATCGCTAATTTCCTGCAAGTCAGTTAAACTTGGATAGAAAGAGGAATGATGACCCCGATCAACAGAAACTATTGCATAATAATATGTGCGGCCGTTAGTAACACTTGAATCCACATAAAAATGTTTCAATCCACTATCTGTGCCCATATTGTATGAAACACCTAAATCACTTTCTGTCCCCATTTCTCCACCAATATTTACAGGGTGAATACCACCTAATCCATTTATTTTATCATATATTGCTTCAGGCTTAAATAACAATGGATTCCCATAAGCGTCTGTAATGGTTTTTATTTCTGTAAATGAGGGATCAGAACTTTTATAAACATAATATGCTTCAAAATCTCTACCATAAATCGGATCTCTTGAATTTTCTGCATTTTTGTCCCAGGACAAAATCACTCTATTATTATAAGCAGTTGCTTTTACAATTGGCGTTCGTGGAGGTTTTGCAAAACTATAGTCCTTATCGTAGATCACCTGCATTGTACGCTTATTGCGTAAAATATCATCCTGATCATTTCCAAAAAGTAATGCAATTGCATAGCGATGTGTTTTTTCATCTCCAGCAAATTCCACAAAACCACTGCCATAGGTCCAGGCAATATCCCGCTGATATCCTGGGCGTATAGTATAATTCCCAGGCTGGATTTCTACATCCCAGTATTGTTCATCATCTGCCATTGTATTATCTACGTCTCGTAAATACCACGAAGTCAATCCGACCTGGTCAGATTCATCATTGTCCGTAAATTCAAAATTGGGTTCACCAATATCCGGGATTCCATTTGCTTCTCCAATATCAGGTCCAGTATAACCATCATAGTTTGGGCCAAGCCCATCAGCTCCCAAATCATCATTTAAAGGTTCAATATCCAAAATACCATTTTCATTCTGGTCTTCTCCAGCATCAAGTTCCAAATTATAATTCAGATCTTCACTATCCCAAATACCATTACCATTTTCATCTTCCCATGCCAACCAATCACCATCATCATCCAATCCATTGTTTTGGCTTTCATCTATTATTCCATCTTCATCATTATCTATGCCGTCGTTTGCCAGTCCGGGGCTTTCAAAAAAGCCGAACCCGAAATAACCTGTTGGTAAACCATTATTAGCAATTCCTGTCCTGTTCCAAGCATAGGTGATATCTGCTAAGTTGTCAAAATCTGCATCATCTCCACTGAGAGATCCACCCATATCAGGATCTACATACATACCAACGATACATTTATTTAAATCTTTACCTTCATTTGTAATATCATAAATACTTATAAAAATATCTTCTGCCAGTCTTGCGCTCCATTGATACGAACGAACATCCACTTTTAATCCTAATCCTCTTCTTCCATCTGGAAAGCCTTGAGTATCTCCTTCGATAGGGTAGTATTCAAATTCATCATTTTCCCTATCATCCATAGAATAATATGATTCCTGGTCGGCCCTCATATATGCACCATATTCTCCATTCCATCTACCGGCCCTTACACCAGGTCTTTCTTCCTCAATTTCACGATCATCACCTGGATACGTTTGGGGAGGCCAATATTCCGGCCAAGTTTCTTTGCGGTGACTGATAGCAAACCAGCCAACTTTATTCTGCATACTAAGATCTAAAATGCTATTTCCATTGAAATCTTCTGCAGATTGTAAAAGTCCATCCCCTTCCCCTATATCAAACGTATTTGGGATGCCATCTTCGCCGACATCTTCACTTATTCCATACATTTCAGGAGTTTCATAAGCTTCTGGTTGGTCCATATTGAAATATTTTGGTACCGGCATAAATGCATAAAAATGAGATAGGTCATCTGAAGTTTCTGCTGATGAGCGCCTGTAATTATCTGAAACTATATGGACTGTATCTCCATTTGTATCAACCACTTCAGCAGCGACAAAAAAGACAGTTCCGTGAATATAGGATATTTTTTTTGGACCCTTTGGCCAGGAAATTGTAGGATTGCCAGAAACATAGTGATGCGAAATCAAACCTGAATTTGTAATACCCCCAGTTATAAGATTTCCATCATGAACCGAATAGCGTAAAAACCTGTCACGACCTTCTTCACTAGCTATGGACTTCTTGCTATTGAAATCCCTTAATTGATATCTACTGCCTTTCAGCTGGTTATTATAATAGCTTTCTTTTTCATTATCTATAGAATACGCAGGAGAAAGAGAAAACAGCAGAACTATTGCAGTTACATTGATTCGTATTTTTTGATACGTTAATTCCATAAAATTATAATATGATTTTTAAAATCTTACTTCCAGTCCAATTTGAATTTTACGAGGAGATGAAAAATATTCAGGATACACATCTATTTCTTCCATCGAAAAATGTCCTTCTTGCTCCAATTTTTCCCTGTCCAGTAATTCATTTTCCGGCAACCGGGCTATTTGATCTGCTCTTCCAGTTGAAGAATGGACTGACTCGTGATTTAGATTATCGAGTATGTTGTCAGTTTTGAAAAATATTATTGCATCATAGTTTAGAATTTTTAAATGCTTTTTGGCTTGTATGTCTGCACTCCATCTTATGGGCTTTCTACCCAGATTTCTGTATTCTCTTTGGGCAATATCAAAACGTTCAACAAATGAAGGGCTGTATGGTGTACCGCTGTTCAAAAAAGACACAAAACCAACACTCCAATTACCAGGACGGCCAATATTTACATAAAGATTAAGCGTATGACGCTGGTCCCAATTCAAGGGGAGTACTTTTCTCTCCACAAACTCTACATCTTCCCCTCCTATCTGCGTTGCTGTTTGAATCAGGTATAATGAATTGGGATCTGATGAACTGCCATTCGCATATGAAAATGTATAATTTAATCCACCGGTAATTAAATCACTTCCCTGATTACTTATTCCAATAGAAACTCCTTTAGTATTTCCATGGTCTCGATTAATAAAACGATTATACCCGACAGCATCAATTGTAGAAACATGTTCGATTCCTAGAAGATTTCTAAAATCTTTGTAGTATGCTGTTATATCAATAGTGATTGAATTTGTAATACCTTGTTGAATCCCAATTTCATAGGCGATTGTTTTTTCAGCTTCTAAATCCGAATTCCCCAAAGTTCTGCCTTCCAGTTGTAGTTTATTTAAAACATATAGTGGTTCGTTGTACATATATTGGAAAGCGGGCATTTGGAAAAAATGTCCGTAGGAGGCATGAAATGCTCCCCTGTCTGAAATGGGAAATGATAAGCCAAGACGGGGGCTAATTTGAAATTTAGTTGAAGCGTTTTTTAAATTTTGATCTGATCCAAGGTTACTGGCTTCAGTCCGCAATTCCACAGGATATACTTCATTAGGAATAAATGCATCGATCCTGACACCTGCATTTATGATTAATTCTCCTAATTCAATTTTATCTTGTAGGAATAAAGCAGCTTCTTGAGGTTCGATGGTATAGTCACGCCATAAAGTATATTCAGAATCTGCAATTGCTACAAAGCGGACAGTATCATAAATCGCTTCCCAATTTTTCCAATAATCAACCAATGTATCCCAGTATGCTTCAAATGTATAATCTGCACCATCAAGATCTGATTGATTGGGCCATTGTGAATTTGTCCAAATTTTTGTTGGTCTAATTCCCCAAGAATATGTATTCACTTTATGTTGTTTAAACTCAAAGCCTGCTTTAATAAAATGCTGTCTGTTCAACTGCCAATTAATATCTCCTTTGGCTAAAAATAAATCTCGAAACCCTTTATCATCAGCTCCTGCGTAAAACCCATCTGTATTGCCCAATGAAAAACCGCTGGCACTTGCGCCAATTGGCTGTATGCCATCATCCCCCGGGAAATAAGCAATTTTATTATCTTTCCTAAAATAGGATTCTCCGTCATTATGTTGATATGAAAGAGTCAGGTTGTAAAAAAAGTTTTGTGCAGGGAAATGCTTGAATGAAATAAAATGGGAGCCGGACCAACTTTTACTCGTTGATGCACCATCAGGTTGATAACGACGCCAACTTCCACCGCCTTGACTTTGTGAAAATGATCCAAAAAACTGATAAGTAAAATTTAATTTCTCTTGAGGCAGCCAAGTTATTTTAGCAGTAACAGAATTTCCAATTCCTGAACTTAAAGATCCGCGTGTACCATCTCCTGTTTTTAATGAATCGGGAATTAAAATACCTTGAGTCGCAGCATATTCTTCAGGGTTATGCTCTCTAAACCAACGTTCATAAGCTGAAATCCTCCAACCATCCAATGTGTTATATCGCCTTTCATACCAGTCTCTGCTTTCCCAGTTATTTCTCCGCCCGGAAACAAAAAAACCTAGATTCTTAAATATCATTGGTCCTGATAATGTAAACTGTTGATCAAATTCACTAAATGGATTTATATCATCTATTCCGATAAAAATATCTGATTGGTTGCTAACCCAATCTCCCATCCATGTTTTTACAGTGCCATGGAATTCTCTATCAATGCGCTTAGTGACTATATTTACAATTCCTGATTGAGCCGAACCATATTCAGCGTTGAATGTGCCGCTTATAACTTCTAGTTCTTCGATCATTGAATTTTCAACTGGTATATTTTTCCCTCCATCCTGACTATAGGAATTTGAAACGGGGACTCCATCAATTAAATATGCAACTTCACGAGTACGTCCTCCTCTAAAATGCAAACCACCGGAATTAACTACACCTGATTGCAGAGCAATAATTTCTGAAAGTTCTGTAACGGGCATCTGTTCTACTGTTTCTGAAGTTACTTTAAAGGAAGAATGAGTTCTGTCTCTTTCAATAACAGGCCGTGTTGCTTCTACTACAATTTCATTTAGTTCTACCGATTCTTCAGTTAATTCCACATTTTGTGTTGTAGTTCGATCAACTTGTACTTTTAGATTTTTCACTCGATATAAAGCATAACCAATATGATCAACTTGTAATTCATAGGAACCGGGAGAAACATTAATAATGCTGTAATAGCCGTCCTCATCTGTCGTGGTACCAAGACCTGTACCAGCCAGCATTACGTTTGCACTTATCAAACTTTCACCGGTGGTAGCATTTACTATTTTCCCTGACACTTTCCCGGTTGTTCCGGAAAACAATAAGTTGGACAAGCCTATTATAAAAAATAGGATATAGTATATTAGATTCTTTTTCATTTTTTATTTTTTATTTTTCATCTTTTACACAACGAAAGCCAACTTTATATCCAACTATTTTTGAATCAGGGGGTAAGTAATAACGATGGGCACAACGAAAAAAACTGCGATTATTAAATTCTGCACCTCCACGGATTACTTTATATTTTTCACCGTAGGTAGAATTATCTATATCGTTCCCGGGATAAGATTTATACCAGCTTGATGTCCATTCCCAAACATTTCCTGCCATATCAAAACAACCATATGGACTTGTTCCTGCCGGTACTTTCCCAATTGGTGAAGCATCATCCCAAGCAGTCATTGTTACATCCCAGTAATTTCCCCAAGGGAAAATTCGTCCGTCGATACCCCGAGCTGCTTTTTCCCACTCTTCTTCAGTTGGTAAACGCTTATCTGCCCATCGCGCATAGGCATTGGCTTGTTCCCATGTTACCAAAGCCGGGTTTATTTCTTTACCTTCAGGGAATGTATAAATTGGATCAAATTTCTTGAAATCAGAATTAGTCACTTCATATTTATCTATCCAAAATTCCGATAAATACACTTCTCGTTGAGGGCGTTCGTCCATATCTCCGACATCGCTGCCCATAATGAATTTTCCTGCGGAGACAAAAACCATTTTCTTTTCAGTTATGGCAGGTTTATTAAGTGTACCATCTTCATTTATAAATCCATGATAACGACCATACCAAAAAGTCCAAAGGAATTTTCGAGGGGATGTTTGCCAGTAAGCTTCCAATCGAATAGAACCGGATTCGGATCTCATAAACGTTATCCGTTTCATTTTTTTTATTTCATAATTAGTTAAATCATTTAATGTATTTTGATCAATGGATTGAGTTTCCGGATATAATGCCTGGCGGATAAAATCATATTCAGCATGGTTTTCATCGTTTAATAAAATCCAGTGTCTTTCTAATGAAGAATGATAATGTTCCAGTATAACCGGGTCTTTCTCATATTTATGCAACATGCGTAGTGCGTCAATAGCAAGTCCGTCATCACCACGATTAATTGCGTATTGAGGAGAAACTATTTTTGCTAAAGCTGCTTCTTCATGGAATTTAAATTCATTAACCAGTTCATTATATTTTATATTGTATTTGTTATCATGAGTTATATGATAAGCAATTTTGAGATTACTCAATGACAATAAAGCATTCAAGGATTCATGAGGAATTGTAGGACTCAAGTTTCCCCATAAAGTCATTTTCCCATCTACATCAACGATGCGCATATAATTTTCAAAAATTCGGCTCATTACGCGATCCACTGCATTGGAGATTTGATTTTTTTCTATTTTATCTGCAATAAAATCATAGTATGTAGCCAGGCCAATCATCCAACCATTGAGTTGATCGACGCTTAAATCACCAAGCCAGCGATAATCAGGAAATACCGTTGATTGATGCCACTCGTGCGGGAAAAAGAAAGCTTGTTCATCAATGGTTGGTTTTGAGCTTTTTTTATAGGCACGGGCAACGACTCCGGGCGTTCCGGTGACTTTTTCAAGTTTTAATAAAGCGTGCATAGATCTTTGTGCATTTGATTTTGCCTGTTCTTCACCGGTTGTGGCAAAACGAAAGCATTCAGCAGCAACATATCGACCAGTATTAAAACAAAAATCTTCCTGGGTTGCAGCATCGTATTCTTCTGGCCCATCCACTACTTGAATAATTGTGGGAACAAGTTGTCCTTCACGAATATGTTCGTTTTGAAGTATTTGTTCTAATCGCAATGCTTTTTCGGTTAGGGTCTCTTGGCTAAAACCAAATGTTACCGCGTAAGCAATTAAGAAAAATGGTTTTTTAAGGAATGAAATCATGGGTAGTTTAATTTATCAACAACTGGAGATGCTTCAATTAATTTTATTGCTTCTTTGATATAAATTTCTCCAGTCATTTCTCCTAAAGATGTTCTAGTGATATAATTATATTTTTTAAAGCTATTCCAATCTACCTTTGTTAAGATGTAACCAAAAGCATCATTGGTTAGTCCAAATAGGAAATTATGTTGTCCCTTCATATTTCTTTTAAGATAATAGCCTATATTGGGTAAGGCTTCTCCAGGTATTGTTACAATTTGGGCATCTCCAATATTTATTAGGTTTATTCGTGTATTAACTGTCCTCTTTTGATAATACCCGTTAAGTACCGGAGATTGATCAATGATAGAAAAGATCATATCTGAATCAATGGGAAATGAAATTTCTTTCGAGATACAAAATATTTTAGGATCAATTTGCTGGTTTGCATCATTTATAATCCGTAGCGCTTCATCTGCAAGGAGACTGCCAATACGAATACATTCATCCCACGTTTGAATATCTATGCCATCGGTACCTCGGACATCAGCTGTAACCATTCCACCTTGTGCACCATTCATAAAAATCCCTATCCCTCCGCTTTTTTGTTCTATGCGATCATACAATGGCCCTATTAAATCGGGGCTGAGTATCTTTTGCCCGGAACCCAAGACTTCAGGGTGAATTGCATAATTGACTAACGTAGCCAACGTTTCTCCTTTTAACGTAATTGCCTGAATTATACCACAGCGCGGATCGTAAAGTTCGTCTGCATAACTGTTATATGCAATTTTCCCATTAGCTTTACCCGTGGCGATTTTTAAAATAACGGGTTCTAGTTGTTTTACAGCATCATTTATTGCTTCTGCTATTTTATTGCACACAAAATCTAAATATGGGAGATCCGCAGAAGTATTTCCTTGTTCATCAGGAAAACCATAACAATCCGGGGCGCTGTGTGTATGAGTTGCACCTATTAAAATATTTTCAGGTGGAATTGATTTTATTTGTTCACGAGCCTTATCACCAAGAACACCCGGAAAACCCAGAAAATCTGTGCTTACAAACGCTACACGTATTTCCCCATCATCCAAAACCAACGCCCTGACAGTTAAATCTCCCTTCGATTGGTTTACAGGGTCCGATGGCCCCACGCCCCCAGATATGGGCAATAATGGATCCGGGGTTACTATTTTGACGGAAATTCCAGCGCGAAATTCCGCCTGTACTGAAATTGCAATAAAAAACAGGGGTATTATTAATTTATTCAAATAATTTTGCATGACGATTATTTATGGTAGAGTTATTTCTTTTAAAGAGACGATAAATATTTGAGCAAATGTATCTCCTGACTTTTCATCTTTAACATTTTTATTATAGGCGATTGTTGTACCATCTGGACTCCATACCAATGCTGATAATTCTTGTTCAACTGATTGAGTTAATTTTTTCCATAATTCATTTTCTACATTAGCAATTATAATTGAATTATCCCATACAAAGCAAACATGCTTTCCATCAGGGTGCCAGCGAAGGCCTGACTGAACCGATGTTTCAAAAGATGTTAATTGTCGAGGATTACCTTCTAAAGGTGACGTGAAAAAAACCTGTTGAATACCATTTTTATCTCGAGAAAGGTAGGCGATCCGGTTTCCGTCATGAGATGATCTGACAATGCCGCTGCACCCGGGATATTTCGTTTCAGCCGTCCATGTTAAACGACGTTGAATAAATGATCTTGGAGGTAGTGGCAAATCAGAAAGTGATCCAGCGATATCAAAGGATTCATTCGCCAAATCTAAATCTTCCGGGATGTCTACTATGAACAATTCTTTAACAATATCATTTGTTTTTGATCGAACTTCCCCTAAAAATGCCCGTGCTCTTTGGTTCTTTCCATTTGCATCAATATAACCGGATTTACCCACCCAGCTGTCATTTGCAGCATAGGATATTTCGTCCGATCCCGGCTCTGGATTGGGAGTAACAGCAACAGCTACTATTGTTTCAGAGATCCCAGAAAAATGTTTTCTATCAGGTTGATTATCTGTGGAAATAGGGTGTCCAATTTTTGAAATACCGATTGTTCTTAAGTTTTTTTCGGGAAATCTTATAGCCATAACAGCATCATTGTAGGTATATCCAACCCATTTCCCATCTCCGCTGAATTCATGACGATGTGTGCCGCCTCTCAATGCACCTATTGTAAATGGAGGTGTAACGTCCCTCGCATCTAACACCATCATATCATTGGGTGAACCAACATTAACTATCGCTCCAAAACGACGTGTAAAAGTATACGGTTCATCTTCAGTTGGATTTATAAGGCCATGTATAAAAATAACCTGGTTTTTGGTAGGATGATAACTGACCGCACCAAGACCTGGGCCAAATTCACCGGCGTTAGGTGCTTCATAAATTGTGTCTATTTTTCCCGAAACTAAATGAACGCGTTCAATTGTTTTCCCCATACGAAGACCACCATTATTGGCTCGAGTATCATATACAAGCCATTGATTATCCGGCGAAAAATTATCGTTATTATCTAGGCTGTGATTATAAGGATTATGTGTAAGTTGAATTTCATTTACTTGCTTTTCAGAAGAAAAACAACTCCATAGAGATATGAGGATTATAATAAAGTTCAGTTTAAATTTTGCCATAAATGTAATTTCATATATTAAATATTCAGGTCAATGATAATGAATAATCAGTTATCCAGCAATCAATTTCATGGCATTATCCCACCCATGATTACTCCATTATTAGACTGGGATACATTAGATAAAACTGGATTAGAACTCTTAATTGATCATATTCTATCTGGAGGGGTGCAAGGGTTATTTCTGCTCGGGACTACAGGAGAAGCTCCCAGTTTGAGCCACAGTTTGAGAAAAGAAATAATTAAACGATCATTGGAACAAATTGGGAAGAAAGTACCTGTTCTGGTTGGAATAACGGACACTTCATTTGTGGAGTCTATCAACATCGCTGAATATGCAGCAGATCAGGGAGCCAGTGCTTTAGTATTGGCTCCACCATATTATTTTCCAGCTGGGCAGGTAGAATTATTAGAATTCCTTGAACACTTGACACCCAGATTACCCCTACCATTATTTCTATACAATATGCCAAGCCATACCAAATTATTTTTTGAACCGGAAACTGTTAAGCATGCATCAAAAATTCCAGGTATTATCGGATTAAAAGACAGTTCTGCCAATATGGTTTATTTCCATCAATTGCAACAACTGTTTAAAAATAACGAAGATTTTCGGCTCTTTGTTGGTCCAGAAGAATTATTAGGTGAGACTCTCGTTCTAGGAGGTCATGGAGGAGTCTGTGGTGGTGCAAACTTGATACCTGAACTATATGTCAACCTCTATGAGGCTTCAATCGAAGGCGATTTACAAAAAATGGCTACTCTACATGAATCAATAATGCAAATAAGTACTACTATTTATTCAGTAGGAAAATATAAGTCCAGTTTTTTAAAAGGATTGAAATGTTCATTATCTTTAATGGGAATCTGTAACGATTTTATGGCAGAACCCTTTCATAAATTTAGAGAATCAGAAAGGACTTTGATTCGCCAATATTTAATTGACTTGGGCTTAAAACCAGTTAATTAGATAATAGATTATCCAATGCTTCTTTTTTAGGAAGAGAAGGTTCAGCTCCCAATTGTGTTACAGCCAGAGCTCCTGCTGCATTAGCAATTTTAACCGACTCTTCAATGCTTTTTCCTTGAGATAATGATGCTGCTAAAGCACCACAAAAAGCATCGCCCGCAGCGGTAGTGTCAACCACATCTACAGAAAATGCGGGAATGAGTATTTCTACATTTTCATTTAGTAATAATGAACCCCTGCTTCCCAAAGTAAGAATCACTGTTTTGATACCTTTTGACATGAGTTTATGAGCGGCTTCAATCGCTTGTTCATTTGTATCTGTGGGCATACCTGACAGGATTTCTGTTTCACTTTCATTTGGTGTCAAAATATCCACTAAGCGTAAAAGTGTATCTGTAATTTCTTGAGCCGGAGCTGGATTCAATATAACCAACGTATCATTTTCCTTGGCAATTTCTGCTGAACGCAATGAAGATTCTATGGGTACCTCCAACTGTAAAAGTAAAATATCTGCTTCAGCTATTGCATCGTGGGCTTGATTTATGTTTTCAACGGTAAGGGCCATATTTGCCTGAGGAATTATTACGATACTATTATCACCCGTAGCATCTATAAGTGGCATTCCAACACCTGTGCCATTTTCCTTATCCTGAATCACAAATTCTGTATTAATTCCCTCGCTGGCAAATTTTTCCAAAAATTGATTGCCAAATAAATCTGTCCCAAGTCTACCTACCATTGTCACTGATGCTGCAAGTCGGGAAGCTGCAATTGCCTGATTGGCTCCTTTGCCTCCAAAAAACATTCCAAAAGAATTGCCGATAAGCGTTTCACCGGTTTTTGGCCTTCGTGGTGCTTTAGCAACAAGGTCATACATAAAACTGCCGACAACTGTTACCTTATTCACAATTCATTCTCTAATTGCTTTCCCAAACTTCCGCCCGGATGAACTTTTGCAAAATCACTTCGCGTGTAACCTTTTTTTTCTGCAACAGTAACAGCTAAAGCATCTCCAAGCGCCAAAAATGCTGTTGAACTTGCTGTGGGTGCTAAATTCATCAAATCTGCTTCTTCTCTCACACCTATATCTACATGAATATCGCAAGATTGAGCCAAGCCTGAATCCGGATTTCCTGTAACAGCGACTGTCTTTGCTCCGATTTGTTTAATTTGAGGAACAACATTTACTGTTTCAGCAGTATTCCCAGAAAATGACATTATAATGCAGACATCATAAGACGTTATCATACCCAAATCACCGTGTGCTGCTTCACCTGCATGTACAAAAAATGAGGGTGTTCCTAAACTTGCAAATGTTGCTGAAATCTTTTTTCCAACATGGCCGGGTTTTCCTACTCCCATGATAATTACTTTTCCTGTACATTCTAAAATTGCATTTATAGCATTTTCAAATTTGTCATCCAACGAATTGAGTAAAAATTCAAGACCTCTAATTTCTGCTTTAATTACACTTTTTGCTGTTGAGTTAGTCATAATGGTTCCTCAAACTTTATAAATTGAATAGTTCAGATTAAAGTTATGCATTAATTTCAACAGAATGCCATCAGGTTTATTATTAGTTATAAGTAATAAATCTTAAAATTACTTTGTCATTATTTTTATAGAAGTTTTTTTATGCATAAACAACAATTTCAATCCTTTGAAACCATGTTGAATACCATTGATGAACAGATTTATACATCCATGGGTGATTTAACCGTTAACATTTGGAAAACAAAGGAACCAGTTCCATATACTGATCGAAAAACTGGGGAACATAAGACTCTTTCTTTGGGCGATCGATGGGGCGATTTATTCGATTGCGCGTGGATGCTATTTATCGGGGAAATTCCGACAAATATTTCCGGGAAAAAGATCGTATGCATCATTGACATTAGCGGTGAAGCCAATGTGGTAAACGAAGAAGGGCATCCCAAATCCTGTTTAACCACGAGATATTCCACTTTTGGACCCATCAGCATGGAATATGAAGGACGACAAGTAAAAAAAGTGGTACCTATCACGGAAAAGTGCCATGGTGGAGAATCTATCCACTTTTGGGCTGATGCAGGGAATAATGATCTATTTGGTAATTATCGTAATAATGGAATTCTCGAAGAAGCGTATATTGCCATACTGAATCCGGAAATCTATGATTTATATTATGATTATGAAGTATTATTTGATCTATGTAAGCATATCGAATCAGGGTCAGAACGATTCAATGATATTATTAAAGCATTGGAAGAAGCATCTCAATTATTGGAGTCATTCAATAATGAATCTGTCTTAAAAGCTCGAAAGATTCTATCAGTTGAATTAGGGAAGAAAAATACAGAAGAAACTCTCGACGTGTCTGTAACGGGGCATGCCCATATTGATTTAGCTTGGTTGTGGCCTATTCGTGAAACCATTCGAAAAGGAGCACGAACTTTTTCACATGCATTACAATTGATGGATGAATATGACGAATATATTTTTAGCGCAAGCCAGCCCCAATTATATCAATGGATGAAAGATAAATATCCTGAATTATATGATCGTGTGAAAGTTGCAATACAAAATAATCGGTGGGAACCATTGGGTGGTATGTGGGTAGAGTCGGACACGAATATTCCAAATGGTGAATCGTTGGTCAGGCAGTTTTTATATGGGAAAGCATTCTTCAAAAAAGAATTTGAACATGAACTGAAAAACCTATTTTTGCCTGATGTATTTGGTTACTCCGGTGCCATTCCCCAGATTATGAAAAAATCCGGTGTAGACTATTTTACAACCATCAAATTATCCTGGGATAAATTTGTTAAATATCCCCACGAAACATTTTTTTGGCAAGGGATCGATGGCACAGAAGTATTGGTCCATATGCCGCCAGAAGGAACGTATAACGGTCCTGCTGCTCCACGAGCATTATTGAGATTAGAAGAAAACTATCAGGACAAAGATGTAACTAACCAAGCACTTATGATTTATGGTGTTGGCGATGGCGGCGGCGGTCCTAGCAGAGACCATTTAGAGCGATTGCGGCGGACCAAAGATTTGGATGGTGTATCAAAAGTAAAACATGCATTTATTTCTGACTTTTTTGAAACACTGGAAAAAGATAGCGATAAATTCCATACTTGGGTGGGAGAATTATATTTAGGGCACCATCAGGGTACATTAACGACCCAAGGAAAGAGTAAATGGTATAATCGTAAATGTGAATTTGCTTTTCGGGATTTGGAATATTCAGCCGTTTTGGGTGGGATTTATTCTGATGTAGATTACCCAGGTCAAGAATTAGAAGACATGTGGAAGGAAGTCTTGCTCTATCAATTCCATGATATTATTCCAGGGTCATCCATCAAACGTGTGTATGACGAATCATTGCCACGATACGAATCCATATTCAATCGTACCATAGAATTAACACAGTCCGCATGGGATTCACTAATCGCGACAATAGATTCCAGTGGATTCAACAATCCGACAATTATCAGAAATAGCCTTTCATGGGAAAGGGAAGAATGGTTGAAACTGAATGATGAATGGCAGAAGGTAACTGTACCATCCATGGGACACACTGTGGTTGAAAGTCAATCCAATGAATCGTCCAATTTTCATGCAAAAGCAACCGAATCAACTATTGAGAATGATTTATTGAAAGTCACATTCAATAGAGAAGGATTTCTGGAGTCCATTTTTGATAAAGAACAGAATCGAGATGTATTGGTTGAAAACCAAATTGGGAACAACTTGACTGTGTATGAAGATGACGGTGATGCTTGGGATTTTCCTGTGGATTATCGGCACAATATTGCTGGACATTTTGAGCTGAAAAATGCCACTTTTATCGCAGACGGACCGAAAGCTATCATGCGCCATGAAAGGAAATTTGACTCATCCACTTTAACGCAAGAAATAATATTGACGGAAGGGTCGCGACGATTGGACTTTGTGACACATGTGGATTGGAAAGAAGATGACAAAATGCTTCGCACGTCATTTCCGGTAGATATTCATGCAATGGAATACACATCAGAAATTCAGTTCGGTCATGTGAAAAGACCCAATCATTCAAATACACAGTGGGAGTTTCGCCAATTTGAAAATGCGGCGCATAAATGGGTGGACCTTTCACAGCCGGATTATGGTATTGCTTTAATGAATGATTGTAAATATGGCCATTACGTAAAAGGGAACGTGCTGGATATTAATTTACTCCGTAGCCCCAACTGGCCTGACCCAACCGCGGACAGAGCTGAACATGATTTTACTTATTCTCTTTTTCCCCACAGTGGGAATCTTGTACAAGGTAACGTGGTGAAAAATGCGTATGAATTGAATATTCCACTGGATGCTCAATCAATTGAACACCATAAAGGAAATCTACCATCCAATTGGTCATTTATGTCGGTTGATTGCAACAACATAGTCGTATCCACAGTGAAAAAAGCGGAAGACGAAAATGGCATGATTATCCGACTTTATGAAGCATTCGGACAAAAGAATCAAGCCGCATTGTCATTTGGAATTGATATCAGCAAAGTAGTGCTTACGAATTTGATGGAAGAAGAAATAGAAGAACTTGTGGTAGAATCCAATTTGGTAAATATACCCTTCAAGCAGTTTGAGATACAAACGATTCGGATAATGTAACTTTACCTAATTTTAGCTTGGATAATGACCGGAAAATGATCCGACGGATATTTGAGACCTTTTACATTGGCTAACACGCCATATTTCTTTACAAGAATATTTTTTTCGCTTACAAAAATATAGTCGATCCTATTCTTAACAGGTCTATTGATATCAAAACCGTTAAAAGTACCTACAGGACCAAAGGGGGGTTCCTGGTTTAAATCTCTTGAATCGTAAAATTCTTTTCGGATATGATTAATGGGTTCTTCTTCCGGTTTTAAATTGAAATCACCCATTAAAAATACCGGAAGATTATCATCATTGATTTCACGGATTTGTTCTAAAATCAATTTTGCGGAGTTCTCTCTGGCTACTTTTCCGATATGATCAAAATGAGTGTTAAATACCCAAAACTTTTCGCCGGTTGATTTGCTTTTTAACAAAACATAAGTACATATGCGATTCAGCGACGCGTCCCAACCACGGGATGGTATTTCGGGTGTTTTTGAAAGCCAAAATGTCCCATTTTCTAATTCAGTGTATTTTTCAGTTTGGTAGAAGATAGCTGAATATTCTCCCTTACCATTTTCCTTTTCATCCGCCCTGGGAATACCGACATATATATAAGATTGTAATTGTTTATCTATGAATCGGACCTGGTGTTCCAACCCTTCTTGGGTTCCCATAACATCCGGTTCGTGGAATCGAATTTGGTTTACCAATGTTTCTTTGCGTTTATCCCAAATATTTTCACCATCATTTGGATTATCATAACGGATATTGTAGGTCATTAAAGTAATATCCTGACAATAAGAGAATGTTAATACCAGAGCAAAAAATATTCCAGCAAATTTTGTTATGTGGTTAATAATTCTCAAAATATATGAAAATGTATAGTTATTTAGTTGCGCCTTTCATAGCACTATTTACCATCAATTTTCCTAAAGTTGGACCATAAAAACTCACACTAGATTCATAACCGCCTTTATTATATTCATTTGCCGTCAGCATGTAACTAATCCATTCATTTGCAAGTCCGCCAATGGTTACGAATGGTACTCCAATATTATTAGCAACCGTTTGCTTAATCTCCTTGCCTAAACCAGCAGCCATTTCACCAGGGATTCCAATAATTTGCAAATCACCTATGATGACGGATATGCTGGATGTTTTCTCCGGGAATAAACGATGAATTATATATCCTGCTGTTTCATCATTTATTCCATATTCAGCACCGCCGGTTTTTAAAAAATCTGGGTGCCATGTCCGATTGGGTAATGAAATATCAATAGAATTACTTTGGATATTTGTCACTATTTTTGTTGGAATATTCTGGGCTAATCTCCAAGATAATATTCCTAAATCACGGCCATAGGCTTCCGTCTGTTCCCAATGGCTTCCTGTCGATAATCGTGGTACAGGACTTTGATCTCCTTCTGCGCCATTATAGTACATTACAGTTACATGATTATCATATAATGCTTCAATCGTACGTTGCAAATGTCCGGGCCAACCACCGGAAAATTCCATATCATTCGGTCCCATAAAGGTTGGGTGTGCAGTCCAATTTATGAGTACAGCCAATGGCTCATTTTTCATATTATCAATTCGAGTAATGGTTAAGTCTGGATCTATGGTAGAGTTCCCTTCGCGTCGATTTCGATTCCAACCCAATAATTCCTTTCGGATTGTTCCAGCTTTTACAGTCTGCATATTCTTTTCTGCATTCAATACGACATTTTTAAATTGATCAATTAAAAAAGTAAGAACATCTTGATTAAAAATTCCTATTCGGGGATTGTTCAAATTGTTGTAAATATGGAAAGACATCATTTCAATACTGGAATGAGAATGACTCGGAAGCAACATGATCTGATCTCTTGTCCATCCGTTATTTTCTAAAGCTTCAACAAGTATAGGTTTAAAATAGGGTGGGAAGGATTGTAAATCAGCAGTAATAATCGCAAACTTTTGTTCTTGATCTTTTAAAACTAATGCCTTTGTAAAAATACGATCATGGATTCCTTCAGCCGGTTTGCTCATCCGGTCACCATAACCGCCAAGAATCGGTTTTATGGATAAAGGTGGTGTTATATCCATAACGGCAACACCGGCACGTATGGATTCAGTTTCATCTGTGCATGCAGATAAAAATAATAATATACAGATTGCTGAAAAAATGCTCATTTTTGGGTTGCAATAATGTCCATTTACTTTTTGTTTATACTCAATTATCATGTTTTTCCACTATCAATTTAAAGTCTTCAAACTTTACAAGTGCCGGTCGTTGATCATTGGTGCCGGCGGCTAAACCAATATCCATTGTTTCGCCCAGTCCCAAAATATCTCCGGAGCTGCGAGATAAAACCCAATGTTCACCGTCAAAACTATAATAACCAGAAAAACTGTTCCCGTGCCGTTCCATTTTTAGCCATACCGGCGGGAGTGTGAACCCTTCGGGATAATTAAAACTTTTAGCATTGTGCATAGAACCGTCACCGAATTCATCCCATTGGAGTCCGGCCCGGCCCGTTGTAGTAAACATGAGTACCGATCCCAAACTTCCCGGCTTTGTTTCATGGCTTTGGGAAATGTCATTCCGGAGAAACATCCCGGCTCTGAACCAATCACTTACACGATGACCAAAACTACTCACTTTCACCATAGCAATGAAGTTTCCTTTTACGGAATTTTTCAAATAAATGGCACCGTAGGAATCTTCCGCATGGAGAAAATCCGTCCCTGATGCGGTAATCTCAAAATGGCTATCGCTGAAATCAAATTCACATGGCTGTGCCGTACCGGAACAATAGGTAAGAAAATTATTTTCTGAAAAATCCACAGTTTCCATTTCCCAAACGGAAACAGAAACAGGCGGAAGATTACCTATAGTAACAGCATGGTCTCCTGCTGGAAGTGCTACTGAAAAAGTTATTTTTGTCTTTACTTTTGATGTTAAAGTTAAAGAATTGGAGTCCCATACTTTGCCATTCACCTTGAGTTGAATGGTTTCATTTCTGTCCTGATGACGAACATTTTGCACGGAACATGATATGTTTAATGGTTTTCCTTCCGGAATCTCAAATTGAGAAGCAGACAAATCGCTGTAAAGGGTGTATAATGATTTTCCGGAAATTCTTACGGATTTATAAGGCGTTTCCCCAATGGCAACTGTATGTTTACCGGGATCATAAAATTGATGTTCAAATTCAATTGTTCTGGAATTGTTGGATATAATAGGAGACAGCTTTGATTCCACCACTTTTCCATCTACATAGAGATCCACGGGGGCCATACCGGTACTGCCTAAATTGATTACATTGGCGGTTATCTTTATAGCTTCGCCGGTTTTTTTTCTTTTGAGAGCGTGGATTTCCAATCCAGAATAACTGAATTTTGGGTCACCATCAATGATATTTTCCGGTGGAGTCGAAGGTGCTTCAATGGTAAAATTATTTTCATACACATTGTCCGTCAAATAACAGGCGCAGAGTTTCATTTCTGCCTGTTGAAGATTATAATAAATATTGTTGGTGACGGTCCAGCCCGATGACATATTTTGGAAAAATAGTCCTACATTTTCGTTGGTTTCAGCATGTGCCACATCGTGGATCAGATTATTCTGCACCACCGATCCTTCGCTCAAACCGTACACAGCGATGCCACCTTCATCATCCCTGACCAAACATGTTTCGGATACATGATTGAATTCCACCAAATGATTTCCATCGCTATTTTCTTCTACATTAGGCCAACTGCCAACTGCAATACCATAACTTCCGGTTTTGGACACGCGGTTATGGGCAATGGTGGTTCGCTGGGCATTGGCCGTATAAATTCCACGGGATGCTGGCCAGCATTCGGTGATGGTATTGTACTTGATCGTGTTATCGCTGACCCAATCTGCGAACCGATCCGGTCGGGCATTTCCCATGGCATTGATGCCGTTGCCTTTTACATGGGAAATGGTATTTTTGGACACAAGATTATGATAGGAACCCACACCCAGATGGACAGCCGTTTGTCCCACATTTTGGATGGTGTTATTCAAGATCTCGCAGTTTTTGGCATAAGAGAGATCGATCGCCGCATTTCCCCCTTCTGCCGTTTCTTGAAAGGATAATCCATAGAATCGAAGATTGCGAACTGGTTGTTCATGATTTCCTTTTACAGAAATCAATCCTAGGACGTAGGGAATGGTAATGATCGCATCATTTGGATCTGAAACTTCCACCGGTGGAATGAGACTCAACACATTGGTTTTTTTGTCAAAAAACCATTCGCCGGAATTATCCATGAGTGCCTTCACATTTTCCACATAATATTTCGGCGGCACATCCAAGAGCCCATTGTGGGGCGATTCCAAATACGCCCGATGGTTAGTTTCATCAATGGTTTTGATAGAACTGTAAATCGTGGCCCATCGAACAACAATGTGAATCCGGTTGCTTTCCATGTTTGGCCAAGATTGCAGATCGTCATCATTAAATTGGAAATAGTTGGGATTGGTGGGCATGACTGCAACGGGGAAATATCCTTCATTGGGCGTCCGTGCTAAAGTTTGTCGTTCACCATTCACATAAAGGGATTTGACCGATTCAGAAGATATTTTTGTCTCCCAAACACCGTTTTGTTTCATTGCCCAATTTGTCATTGGTTGACCGCCTGTAATAATGGGCGTTTCGTCAGGATAGGCGGCATAGGTCACATAATAATCCTTCAATTTATGATATTCAAAAGCGCCGGTGGGGAAATCGGTTTCCACCCGTTCGCCGCCGTCATTGGCGTCAAATTCTAAAGGTTTGTTCATCGGATAAATGCCACCGCGGATGAACACCAAAATATCTCGCCCTTTGCCATAAGGGTGGGGTGAACCGATGAACCGTGTTTCAATGGGTGGTTCTTTTTTTGTATACACTTGTTTTTTTAATTCACGAACGGCCTTTTGTGCTCGTTCTATGGTGGAAAATGGACCATCCGAATTGTCTGCATTCGGTTCAGCAAGGGTTCCGCTCCAAGCGTCATTTCCATTCACTGCTACATAAAATTCCGCTTCAGTACTTTGGATTGAAAATTCCGGTCCTGTTTCATTACGGAGAAATTTTCCATCGGCAAAAATAGGTTGAATGAGTATGGTGTAAAATAGAACTGTAAATATGGGTTTTATATTTTTCATAATTTTACGTTTAATTTATTAAAATGTTGGATATTGAATTTTACAATGATACGAATATATGAACACGATAGATATTGCGATTGAGTAACTTCATTATAGCACCTTTTTTCTTACTTTTCCTACCTTTACATCGTGAACACCGTTCACATCGTGGATAGAAATGTTGCTTGAATTTTTGAGAATGAATTGTGGTACATTCTCGCCTTGTTGAGCATCAACGTCAAAAAAGGTGGCATCATGTACATCATCTAAAACAAAAGTAGGCCGTTCATCTTTATTCAAGGTGCGTAACACGATATTGTTTACTCTCAATCCTTTTACATACCGGAAATAGATTCCGTAAGCTGGCATGGAATCCCATCGATAAGGATCCGGATATGTATCAATATTTTGCGGCACTTCTTTGCTTATCAAATCCTTTGTCCCGCCGCCACGAAAATAAATACGAATATTGCTCAAGCTTAAATCTTCAATATAATGTCCGGGAATTCCCATAATCATCGCTGCACCCAATCCAGGTCGTTTTGGACGTCCGCCTACATCGTACACATTGAAATTACTAATTGTCACACGTTTAATCGTACCCACGGGTATCCCTTCGGGTCCACGCATTCTGGCATTGAGCCGGATGAAAAGGGGTGTTTCGGTTATATCGCGCATGGTAACATTATTGATCAAAATATCTTCGATAGATCCACCGTCAGCCGTTTCAATTGCGATGCCCCGTGAATGCTCAAAAACACAATTAGACACAGTTATATTCTTAAACCCACCGTTGGACTCTGTGCCAAATTTTAAACGACCGGTAATGCAGTGATTAACCCCGGGTGCTTCATCGATAAAATTAGTCGTACATGTACCATCGAGTAATGACCCTTCATCATAGCCAAATATTTGGCAGTTGGTTATAGTCACATTTTCCGTATCACGGGCATAGCCCAATGCAAAAGAAGATTTTAAACATAGACCATCATCTGTGGGGGAATTAATAATACAGTTTGAAATTCGAACATTTTTACATGCATCAATATCAAATCCATCCCTGTCGGCATCGACCCGTAAATTATCAATGGTTAAATTGTCGACGCCTGTGGCTAAAATACAGAAATGACCGCCATGAAGTATAGAAATATCCTTAATGGTAACATTAACGCAATTTTTTAAGGCAATGGCTTTATTCCCGGATCCAATTAGCTCTGGCTTGTCGTACGTTTGTAAACCTTTTCCCCAAATCAATCCTTCACCTGTGATAGCGATATCTCGCAAACTATCGCCATAAATCAAACTATTCTTCCAATAGCTGTGCCCAAAGTCCTGAAATTTTGAATACCATGTTTCTTTTTCTGGTAAATCATACCCCGCGCCATTTACTTCTTTATCTCCAATTAGTACCGCCCCTTGATCGAGATGGAGCGTAATTTTACTTTTCAAATGAATGGTAAACGAAAGATAGTCTCCGGCCGGAAAAAACACAGTACCACCACCATTCTTTGCAGCCGTTTCAATTGCAGTATTTATTGCTTTGGTATTGTTCGTTTGTCCGTCCCCAACTGCTCCGTAATCAAGTACATTATAGAATAGCCCATTAGATACTTTTTGGATATGGGTCTCATTACAACTCGTCGCTATCATTATTGCACAAGCAGCAAGAGTTAATATGAATATTTTCAACTTCATTTTATTCCGCCTTTGGGCATTGGGAGTGATTCATGTAAAAGGTGTGCGATTTATGGTTCATATGTTTTGTCTCTCTATTTGATTAAATGATTATTATCATGACCAAAGCAGTTAAACTTTCTTCTATAAGTCGTCTTTATTAATCTATCTTTTTTTTGCCCGTGGCGTTAAATCTGTCAAATCATTCACAAAGATAGGTTTTTTACTTTCAATGCTATTTCGGGCTGCTATACCCGTTAATATGGACATGGATCCGTCACGAATCCGTTGTGGTTTTCCACTGCGCCAATGGTAATATCAAATTGTTTTATGACTGATTTTGGTAGATTCTTATTTTCGATGATATATCTAACATATGTTCCTGGTTCACCAATAGGATATTGAGACTTTGCACCGAATGAAAATTGAAATAAGTTTAAATATATGAGTATAGGAAAAATATAATTGAACTGTTTACTCATAAGAATGATATCTTAATTACTTGGTAAATTGATTTTAACATTGGATAAATGTCCCCCATCTAACCTTCGGAATCGAGCACAGCCACCCCAGCCACCACCTTCATTCACAATTTTCATTAATAAAGTATTTTTGCCTTTTTGCAAGGTGACTTCTTTAACATCTTCACCTGCGGTCACCCCACGACTTGCATCATGGACATGGACCACTTGACCATTTAACCATGTTTTAATGCCATCATTGCTACCCATTTCCAAACGAACCGTTTGCTCTTCATCGGACCAAATTTCCGTTTCCATATAAATAGCTGCCACCATACTTTTAATTATCTTGGCAAAATCCACATACCAATAGCGGTTTGGATCAGACATTAATGGGGCAGATTTCCAGTTTTCATAAGTAGTTAATTCCGGACCAAATTTCGTATTGAAAATACTTTTATCCGTAGCCATAAAGGGCTCCGACATGCGCCATTTGGTTATATAATCATCAAAGATCTCAATCTGATTCAAAACCAGTTGGGCATTCTCTTTAATTGATTCATTAGAAATATCCGAAATGATTTTCACCAAGACAGACTTGCATTCAGCAGGATATTTGGTATGAATTCCATTAGCAATATTAATGCAAGATAAAGCAGCTTCTGCTTTTAAATTTGCCAAAGGTAAGTATGTTTCGGCCATTTGAAATGCGGTAATAGACATGACATTTGATAGTCCAGATAAAACGGTTTTTTTCTCTTGAGCATTGGTTGCCAAAGTCATGGCTCGTTTATACAAATCATTTGTCACTTCTGTCGATCGATCACTCTCTAATCCGATAAGCCTAATAATTCCACGGAGCGCCAAGGTTTTATGACTCTGTGATTTTGCTTTTTTTGTCACACTGAATAATGTAGAAAGGGGTGAATCATTTTTCCATTCGGATAATGCTTTGATGGCAGATTTTCTTATGTCTTTTTTATCATGACTTAAAAATCCTGTAAGAGATTCGTAGGATGGCTCGTATCCCAATTGTCCTAAAATTTGAATGGCCGTTTGTTTTGGCATGAATGACATAGCGTCCAAATGATTCATAATTTCTTTACCCACGGATTCTTGGATTTGGTGGCTGGCTGCCATGACAACAATGAACTTTTCCAGCGCTTCTCTATCTCTATCAGATTCGGACTGTTTCAACAGTTCCACGCAATCGCTAATATGTGCTTCTCCGGCAATGAACTGTAGTGCCTTTATGGCTTCAATGCAGATAAATGAATTGTCATCCTTGGCCAAGTCCACCATCAAATCCGCACCTTCAACAATGCGCCTTTTTTGAACAGCACGAATGAGTTCAATTTTTACTTTTACATCTGCATTTGGAATCTTGGTTAAAATAATGCTGTTGATATTATTACCATTTAGCCGGTATAAACTGGTACGGGCCGTAGTCCGTTCTTTGCCTTTCCTGTGGGCGGATACATCCCCAAGCCAATGCACCGATCGTTCAAGATTAATGTCCCCCAAGGCTGTCAGAGCAGCAAGTCGCACTTCCGCATGTTCACTTTGGGTTGCATTGTGGATGATTTCCAAAACAGTTGAATTTTTTCCATGCTCGGATAAAGCAGAAACGAGCTGAATCTGTCCGTTGATTGGCAATTGGGTTACACTCTTTGCCACAGTAGAAATATCACGTGGGTTTGTGAGCAGGGAAATGGACGAAATGGCCGTGGAAATAATTTTTGGTTCCGATTCCTTCAATGCATTCAGAATGATGCTTCCTGCATTTCCCGAGGACGATTGGATCAAACCGCGCAAAGCAGCCGATCGAATGACAGGACTCTCATTGGGGCGACTCAAATGAGTGAATATTTTTTTGGCTTTTTTTAGATCCCTGGTTTGAAGCAACAGATTTCCACATTTCAAATACGCATTAACAATTATTTGTCGCTGGTTGCCTGTTGTTTGTTTCATTGATTTCTTCAACACTTTCGCCGCTTTCCAGGTGCCTATATTTCCCAACGCAGTTGCGGAAGCTGTAGCTATGTCCGGATTATTTGATCGGATATATTCTTTTAATTTGGAAACAGCATTCTCATCCTGTCTTGAACCAAGAGTATTGATGATACTCACTTTTATATTATCATTAACTGCCGATAATTTTTCCCGCAAAAGAACATTGACAGGTTCATCAGAGATTCTTTCCAAAATGTATAGGGCCGTTTCAAATAGTTCGGGATCGTCCAATAAGGAAGACACCGGTTCGGCGGATGAATCATTAGCAATAACACTAAAATATTTTCCAATCACTCGTTTGGATGCAACTGTTGCATCTGAAAGCAGAAACGAAACCAGCGATTGTTCAATGCGAGACAAGTAACCCGGATTTCGATGGGCCACCCGAATCATATCTTCAATAACGGTTAGACTTTTTCGATTATCACCATATTCATAATTTTTTACACTTTCCAATACAGCATCAAAATTGGGCTCCACATAATTGTCCCAACTCCGAACGGTCACCGCATCGGGAAAATCCAAAGGCACCGGTTGGGTGACATTCCCAGTGGCGGCCCATTCTGTGCCCCGCTGAATAATGGTAATGAACCCTGCGCATTCCAATGAGCGGTAGGGAACCGTTCCGGTTACATGCCCTAATGGCGTATGAAAGACCCGTCCCTTTTCATAATCAATGGCCATCATGACAGGTTCGTGGCGTCCGCTGCCGTTTCTGTCCGCCGGATTTGAAAAAGCAGTGGCCAAAATGTGCATATTCTTCCCCTGTCCCCGCAAATGACTGTAAAGTTCATCTCGGCCGCGCATCCATTTTTCCGGCAATCCCTTGGTGATAGGGTGATCTGTGTCACGATTAACAACCTGAAATTCATGCTGAGGACCGTGTCCACCGGCTTCCCCGGGAGTCATGTCCCGAACGGATTCACCATCCTGCCAATAAATATAGGGACCATCCGTTTCATCCCGACCGCCCCAACCGCCGAGACCGATGATGTCCAAATATTCTGGCCAATCGCCAAAGGTATTATTGGCTGCATGGACCACCACCACACCGCCGCCGGACTTCACATAATCCACAAATGCATCTTGTGTTTCCTTCTGCCAGGATGCGCCATTATAATCCAAAAACACCACATCATATTGACTGAAATTGGGGTGAAAAATGTCCGTCTCTTTATCCAACGGCGGACGAATAGCCATATCCACATTGAACAATCCTGTTTGCTCCAAGATCTGTTTGTAGACCACTGAACTCACTTCCCATTTATGGTTATTGTGTCCGGTTACAATGAGCACTTGGTGGGGTATTTCCACTGCCGTAGCCAAAACAAGAGACATAAGGCAAAACCAAATGGCAATCAACTTGACCTTCAAATGGTCCACGGTGCTCTCATGGGTCTGGATAAAAGGCGATTGGCTTCCGGATCATTGGGAAATATTTCTTTGTCCGGATCCCAAGTAAGTTTCCGCCCGGTCATGATGGCAATTTCGCCCAAATTGGGAACGGAAGTAGATCGATGTCCTACTTCGCAAGGTGTAATGGTTTCCTTTCGGGATCGGATGCAATCCACAAAATTCTGATAATGATCTTTGCTATCATAGAGATGAATTTCATTGGGGGCGATCCATTCTTGTAATATGCTGGCCGGTTCAGCAGAAATCTGTCCGCGACTCACATTCACCCATCCTTTATCGCCATACCAAGTGGCACCGCCTTTATTGCCCCGATTGGCCACATTCATACGAATGCCGTTCTTGTAAGTGTAATTCAGATTAAAATCAATGGGTACATTGAACATCCCTTCTTTCGGGATGGTACCCGTGCCTTCTACTTCCACAGGACCGGAACGATCTTCGCCCAAACCCCATTGGGCAATATCAATATGATGGACGCCCCAATCCGTGAGTCCGCCAAAACCATAATCCTGAATGTAGCGCCAACTGTAATGGGCTATCTTTCTATATGGAACTTTCGGTGCCGGCCCCAGCCAAAAATTCCAATCCAATCCATCAGGAACCGGAACAATGGGGTAGGGTTCCATAGCCGCTTTTCCAGCTGGAATGCCCACTTCTACTTTATATACTTTACCCACACGCCCATTTTGAACCAATTCACAGGCCAAGCGAAATCGTTCATCGGAGCGCTGTTGAGTCCCCGTTTGAAAAATAACATTATACTGTTCCACTGCATCGCATAATACCCTGCCTTCACAAATCGTCCGGGTGAAAGGCTTCTGACTATAAATATCCAATCCCGCTTTCGCCGCAGTGATGGCAGCCACGCCGTGCCAATGATCTGGAAGAGCAAGGTGTACTGCATCCAAATCAGTCCGCTGGAGTAATTCCCGAAAATCAGAATATAAGGTACAATCTTCATTATCGTTGGTGGCATCCACAATACCTTTTCCCCGCATTAAGTGGGCACGATCCACATCGCAAACCGCCACGAAATGCACACCATCTTTATGAATGAGATTTCGTAGATCAACGCGACCTTGGCCACCCAAACCAATGGATGCCATAATTATGCGGTCACTTGGCGCTGTATGTCCATCTCGCCCCAATGCCCGCGCCGGAATAAACATGGGCATAGTCACGGCACCCAGCAAGGCACCGGATGATTTGATAAATTGGCGTCTGTTAATTTTTTTGGTCACGAGAGATTTATCTTTCAAATTTGATATTAGATAAATGTCCGCCGTCCTGTCTGCGGATCCGTGCGCAGGCGCCCCAACCGCCGCCGCCTTCATTAATAATTTTTAGCAAAAATGTATTCCAGCCTTTGTTTAATTGAGCTTCTACCACATCATCTCCCGGCGTCACCCCTCGGGCTACGGAGTGTAAATGGACTAGCTCGTTATTCATCCATGCTTTGATACCGTCGTTGCTGCTCATTTCCAAACGGACGGTTTGATCGATCTCCGACCATACTTTTGTTTTGAGATACACCACAGCCACAAGACTGGTTTTCAGTCCAGCCAGATCCACATGCCAATAATTATTGGGATCGGAAAATGCCGGTACTTTTCGCCAAAGGGGGTAGGCATCGCTATCTTTTTCCAGTGCGAATTCAGTGGTATACATACTTTGTCCAGAAACAACAAAAGGCTGGGACATCATCCATTCAGTAATATAATCTTCCAACCGCTGAATTTTATTCAAGACCCTTTGAGCCATTTGGCGGTGTTCTTTGTTGGATGATTGTTCAATTATATTTTCAATGACGGAACCACACTCGTTTAGATAAAAGGATTGAATATTATCGGCGATGGCAATGCAAGCTGCTTCTGCATCTTCGCCCAATTCGCCGTTCTGAATAAATCCTTTTGCCGTGTTGAATGCTTCGATGGTTTTCACTTGATGGAGCCCTCGCAGGAATGCTTTCTTTTCTTTGGCGTTACGGCAGAATGACAACACTTGGTCATACAATTTTATGGACTCATCCGCTGGGCGAAAGATTTCAACGCCAATGAGTTTTACCGCGCCTTCTGCAGCCAACACCCGGTGATCTGGATAATCGGACGAAGTCAAAATATTCATGATGGAAGACAGGGGTTGATCATTGGTCCATTCGGATAATGCCGAAATGGCCGCCATTTGGATATTGGGAGAGTCGTCCTTTAATAATGCTGTCAGCGTGGGTAGGGTGTCTCTTTCTTTAAGTTTCCCCAAAATACGAATAAGCGATAATTGTGCGTCAGTTGTTTTGGCTTTGTTGAATGCGTCCACCAGCAAACTGCTGTTCGTTTTGGCTGAACTGGTCATCAATAATCTATTTACGGATTTTTCCAATTCAGTTCGGTCTTCATTTGTTTTTGCCTTTACTAACAATCGAATACAGTCTTTTAAATAGGGTCTGGATGCAATGATATTTAACACTTTAATCGCTTCCAAGCGAACAGCATCATTTTTGTTGGCAGCTAACTTTAGAATGGTTTTGATACCGTCATTGATCCGTCGCTCTCCCACAGCGCGAATGAGTTCGATCTTTACACTTGCATTCCGATTGGACAATCCGGACAAGATGGCTTTATTGATCTTATTTCCATTCAACATGTACAAACTATTCTGTGCGGCTATCTTTTCATCTCCGTGATTGTCAGCAGCGTGTGTTGCCAATATCTTTACTATTTTAGGATCGGTGATATGACCGGCGGCATCCAAGGCAGCTATACGCAGTTTTTGGTTTTCGTTTTCCAATAATTTTAAGATGATGCGCTTGACCTTTGGATCGTTGGCATATTGGGTGAGTGACGATAAAAGCTGGACCTGTCCAGCAGCAGTTACTTCATAAAAATCTTTTATGGACGACGCCACATTCACAAATTCAGTGAGTTTAATGTCCCGCCAGCGCACACGCACATTATCACCGGAATGAATTTGGAGCGCGATGGATCCCACGCCTTTGCCGATCTTGGTGTCGTTCATATCCACCATTTTGATGCCGTTGAGCCAAGTCTGTACACGGTCACCAATCACCTTGACTCGCAATTTATTCCACCGGCTATGGGCTAAAATGGTTTTTTTATTATCAGGAATTTTTTCCAACCAACCCCGCCCGTATGATTCATAAATGCCGCCAGTGTCTTTTCCTTTTGGCGCCACTTCTACTTGCCAACCGGACACTTTTGTTCCTTCAAATGTGGATCTGAAAAAAACACCGCTATTACCATCCAACTCCTGTTTAAAGAACAGAATCAGATCAAAATCTTTGTATTGCTTAATGGTGGAAAGATAACCGTACTCATGATCGGGACCGCTTTCGCATATTAATTCACCGGACTCAACATACCATTTTTCAGTCCCGTGGATCATCCAGCCATCCAGATTTACACCGTTGAAAATGTTGACAGTTTGGTTTGCGTTATCACCTAATGTTCTTGCATTTGCAATAGCAATAACTAATAATAGAAAATAAAATGTTCTTTTCAACATCATGTAGTTCTCCATCTATTTTTTCTGAATTTGAAATTTCAACCAATTACCAAATTCGCATTGACGAATTTCATCATTTAAAAGGTCATTGTCAATCCCCGTCATCCACCGCAAATCTTTTCGCGAAGGATCTTTTGCAATAGCTTCAAGTGTGTTGGTGTATTCAACCATATCTTCATGGGATTTGAAATAGCCTTCGAATGTGAGCTTCTTTTCCCGAGCATTAATGAGTCGTGCCATCTCCTTTAGATCATATTCAGGATGATATTGGGTTGCCCAAAATGATCCATTCTTATATTTAACATCCACAGCCTGTACAGAAGTAAAATCGTTGGAAGCTAACACTACCACCCCTTCTGGCATTTCTGTAATTTCATCATCGTGGCTGATAAATCCATCAAAGACAGGTGGTTTTTTATTATACATTGGATGGTTTTTCCCTGCTTCCGTTAAATATATTTTTCGAGCTACACCCATTTCTCGTCCTTTTGGATGTTTTTCGACCTTCCCTCCCGCTACATGAACAGCTATTTGCGCAGCCCAGCAACTTCCAAATTGGGGAGTACCAGCTTCAAAACCTAAATCGGTAAGGGTAATCATACGTTGAACACGTTCATCTTGATCATGATAAATAGTCAAATTACATCCTGGCCATAGGATACCATCATAAAGTTTTAATTCTTCTAATGTGGGTAAAACTGTACCTTCGTCACTTGTATATAAAATGTTAGCTTCCGCATTTGATAAATGAGAAAGAAGCATTTTTTTATAAAGTTTTCCGGCTAACATCATACCAACGCCATCAAATTGATCGCGGCTCTCTTTTGAATAACCATCTAGAATGAGAAATTTCATTTATTCATCTTTCAGTTCTTTTATAATTATAGGTAGTTTGGAATAATTGTCAAAAATTCCTCCTGCACGTGTATTTGCACTATCTCGATCAATCGCTGCCGTACATAAAATTGCTTTCATCCCAAAATTGTGGGGACCGGCAATATCATTATGTTCACGATCACCAATATGGGCCACTTCTTCCGGTTCAAGGTTCATCCCTTCCCACGCTGTTTGAAACATAGATCGATGGGGTTTGGAATGACCCACTTCATCGGAGAATGCAAATACAGAAAAGCAATCCAATAATCCTTCATCTTTGAGAAGTGTACGCAACACATGTCCAGGGCTAAAAATAGCATCAGAAATAACACCTAATTGATAATGGTTAGATAATTCTTTTATTACGTCATGAACACCAGGGATGAAATCGGGTTTGAATTCTAATTCCATTTCTTCATGCAATCGTACCAGTTCATTCATCTCCGAATCGGGAAGTGTTACATTGAGTTTATTCAATAGTCTACTTATTCGATCAAAAACTGTCCATGTAATATGATCATGATGCCACACATGTCGGAATTCAGAATCAACTTCATCATAGACAGTTGAAACAGTTTCCAAGGATATATTCGTTTGTCTTGAAACAATGGAATGAACACTTTGTCTCCGCTCAATGGCTTTGGTGGGTCGACCGACTGTGGCGCGTTTGGGCTCATCGGAATCATCTATAAAAACCGTATCCCATAAATCAAATGTGATGCCCTTGATTGCCATTTATATAAGTCTTTCCAAGATGCGAATAATATCACCACGCTGCACTTTTCTTGAATTAGTTGGGCATGTTGGATCGGATAAAGCATATTGTTCAATTTTTCCAATATCATTTGCATCAATATTAAAGGATTTCAAATCAGTCGGGAGATTTAGACGGTGAAGCCATGATTCAATTGTTTCAAGAACGTGTTCAGCTTTATTGGCTACTCCAATAGACGAACCAATTGAAGCCAATCGTGTCCATGCTTTTTCGTCTTCCATATTATATTGTGTTGTTCCAATTAAAAGAGCTGCATTTGCTAACCCATGGTGAATATCGTAAAAAACGCCTAATGCATGAGCGATGGAATGATTTACCCCCAATCCTTTTTGAAAAGCGGTGGCGCCCATAGACGATGCCATGAGCATATTCCCCCGAGCTGAAATATCCTGACCATTTCCTACAGCCGTTTCCAAATTGTCAAAACATAGCTTCATCCCTTGATGTGCAATCCCATCCGCAAACGGATGAAATGCGTCCACCCAATACGCTTCCAAATTATGAACAAAAGCATCCACTCCTGTTGCCGCTGTTAACCCGGGTGGTAATCCAACGGTTAATACCGGATCCAAAACAGCAATATTGGGTAACATAAATGGTGAAAAAATGATGGTCTTTTTGTTTGTTGCTTTCACTGTAATAACGCTACTTCGTCCCACTTCACTTCCAGTGCCAGCCGTAGTGGGAATAGCATAAAAAGGTGGCATATTATTTTGAATAAGCTTGTTTCCATCTAAAGCATCGTCATATTGTTCCAATGGTCCATCATGAGTTGCCAATACTTTGATGGTTTTGCCCACATCCATAGGAGATCCACCGCCTAACGCAACAATAAACTGCGCACCCCTTTCTTTATAAAAATCAGTACCGTCATAAACATTGTCACATGTTGGATTTGATTTCACATCATTAAAGGTAACCAGTTCCATTCCTGATTCTCCAAATATTTGTCGAATCTGATCTGGAATTCCTGTGGATTCCAATCCTTGGTCTGTGACCAAAAGTCCATTCATTAGACCAGTTTCTTTTATCATGGATGGGAGTTCTTGGACCACGTCCGGCCCATATTCTACTCGTGTAGGATAAAAATAGCTGTATCGTTGATTTGGCATATTAATGTGTCCTATTTCTTAAGTGATAAGATTTTGGACGTGTTAATTGTTCAAACCCAACTTGAGATAAAGAGCATCCGCGACCGGAATCTTTCACGCCCACCCAAGATAAATATGGATCCAAATAATCGCATCGATTCATGAAGCATGTTCCTGTTTCAATTTGATTTGCAATCGTTACAGCTTCATCTTCATTTTCAGTCCAGACGGATGCTGTGAGTCCAAAGGGACTATCATTCATGAGTTGGATGGCTTCTTCATCATTTTTAACAGACATGATTCCTAAAATCGGACCGAAAGATTCATTCATCATTACATCCATTTTATGGTTGACATTTACCAATACTTGGGGTGGAATATACTGGGGACCCAATTCCTGTCCTTTGAATTGTCGCCAATCAATTAATGCTTTTGCGCCGGCAGATATGGCTTGATCAATATGAGATTTCACCCATTTTGCTCCACTCAATTTTGCCATGGGACCTAATGTGATACTTTCATTCAATGGATTTCCCAAAACATATTGATTCGTTAAATCTACAAAGCCATCTACAAAAGATGAAAAATGATTTTCATGAACATAAATGCGTTCAATTCCGCAGCAGGATTGTCCTGAATTAAAAAATGCACCATCTAATAAATTTTCAATAGCAAAATCTAAATTGGCATCTGCTCGTACATAAGCTGGGTCTTTCCCACCGAGTTCAAGTCCCACACCAATAAATCGTTCTGATGCAATCTTTTGAATGGTGTGTCCCCCCGACACAGAGCCAGTGAATGCCACGAAGTCGATTCGATTATCTCTCACCACATCTGCAGTAGCATCATGGGTTAAATGGAGAAATTGAAATAGCCCTTCCGGAAGTCCGGCTTTTTCAAATGCTTCATGAAAACGCTCTGCACACAGGGGCGTTTGGGCTGAATGCTTTAGAACGACTGCATTCCCAGCCAACAAAGCTGGAACAACTGTATTAACGGCAATCAAATAGGGATAATTCCAAGCTGGGACCACAAAAACAACACCCAATGGTTCGCGGCGGATATATCGATTAAATCCATCCTTTTCTTCAACTTGAATGTTTTTCAACGCATTATTGGCTAAATCAACCATTCCCAATGCTCGTTCTTCCGTTCCCTGAACTTCTCCAGGCGCATATTGGATTGGTCTTCCCATTTGCCAGGATAATTCTTTTGAAATGGCGTCAGATTCATCCGTGAATGCTTTCACAAATGATTCCATAATCACTTTACGGTCAGCAAGAGATGTGTATTTCCACTCTTTTTGAGCCTGGACAGCTTTTGTTAAAGCTTGATCAATCTCAATATCATAATGATAGGGTCGTTCAATATAGACTTTCCCATCTACAGGAGATATCACTTGAAGAATATTATTTGACATTAAAGATCTGCTTTCCCTGTTTTATTTCGTAACAAAACTAAATATAAAAAGAATGCGGCAAAAATAGAATCCTGCGTAGGACAACCATGTGGAAGCAAAAATGCGGTAACGCCATATGGTATTAATTGAAATTCTCATTCTTTAATATTGTAAAGGTATAAACTCTTAACATCGATAAGAGATGAAATATAAATCTAAAATCACGAAGGACTAAATACATAATCTTCATTATATTTAATCAAAAAATTTAAACAAAATATATTTTCTCATAAGGATATTTTATATAATTATTTTGAAAACTGATGTTTGAAAAACATAAAATAATTGTTGGATGGACAATAACCCTTTCAACTGTCTATGCTATTGTCAGGTACCACTTGTTCAAAAGTGTACCGCTTTATCAATTTTACCCTGAAATTATAAATAAAGGTATTTCATTGGGTGCTATTTTATTAATCTGTTTTTCCATTACTGTGGGACCCTTATCACGTCTGTTTCCAACAAAATTAACATCTATTCACAAAGGTAAACGATATTATGGTTTGTGGGGTTTTGGTTTGGCAACTATTCATTCCATTGTTTCAATTATTTTCTACAAACCTAATTATTATCCAAGATTTTTCATACATTACAGCCTTAATACTATAGGAGAAATAGTACTATATACTGGTATATTTTCTTTACTATTATTAAGTATAGCATTCATTGTATCATTTCCGAAAATTATGAAAGTGCAGTCTATCAATTTTAAAAGATCACAATTTGCCGGTTATATGGGGTTAATAATTGCTGGAGCTCATGTTGTTCCAATGGGTATTGATGGTTGGAAAATCACACATTTATGGCCAGGGTATCTAGTTCCAATAACATTGATCTCTTTTTTAGCAGTAATCTTTACTGTTTTATTAAGAATGTGGTTTATTTTCATGACTTCATTTAAAAAAAAGAAATCATGAAAAATTCATTATTATTTATTGTATGTATATCCATCCTTATTGGGCAGAAAATGCCAGAATGGAAAAAAGAACAACCTTTGGAACCCCATCCCCTTCTTGAACTCATTGATTGGAATGTCCACAATGGAGAAATATCATTCAATAAAGCAAATAACTTTAAAAAGACCAAGGGATGGGCATCATGGACATTGAATACTAAATGGTGGGATGGATATGATATTAAATGGTTCCGCCGTATGGTTACACTTCCTTCATCTTTTAAAGGGAAAGATGTATTCCTAGAATTGAAAATAAAAGATAAAGGTACCGTTTATTTAAATGGAAAAAAATTAATGGATGTCTCCCAAAGGACAGGAAAGATAATGATCATTGAAAATGCCAAAGGGAATGAGTCTTTTTCATTAGTCGTTCGCGGTGAACATTCAGGCTATTATGGCCAATTTTATCATGCCGACTTAATAGCCTATCCAAGTGGGTATGGAAAATTTTATAAATCGTTGCAAGCGACCAACTCACTACAGCCTTCTTCAAATGGTGTATCCATCAACAAGGCAAAATGGAAAATGATGGCCACAGATGAAGCAAGCCAACCCCATTTTGATGATTCTAAATGGAAGTCTCGAACAATATCCGGCTCATGGAAAGGTGAATATAAACACGCATGGTATCGATTAAATTTTACTCTTCCGGAAACTATAGATGGATATCCTGTTTTAAATAGTCGCCTTTACATTCATGCCTACACCAACGATAAAGGAGAAATTTGGTATCAAGGAGAAAAACTCAATGAATTCAGAGATAGTTCTGGAAATGTTTTATTTGAAATAAATGCTTCTCCAAATGACAATATCTCGTTTGCCATAAAAGCAAAGAATGAAAGAAATGTAGGTGAACTTAAGGACGTTAGGATTCTATCTGGCCAAGCATTGAAGTTAGCAGAAACCTTTGATTCTATGGTAAAAAAACTAGAACGATGGGACAGATATTATCAAAGGCATTCATCTCCGAGTGCTGATTTGTTAGCAGAAGCTACGTCCATTCTAAAAGAAACCGTCTTATCAAAAAAACCTCTTGAAGTCAAATTGAATCAGTTAGACATAAAAATGAATTCATTGAATAAAAAATTAAGCATGGAACCAGTTTTTGTGGTCCCCCCCTATTTGCAGAATGTGCAAGATGATGGCATTACCATCATGTGGGAAACGGCATTACCTTCTTCAGGAGCTGTTGTTTTTGGTGAAAAAGAATTAGATCAAGTTATTCACGGGCAATACTCCCCATCCTTTATCCATGAAATAACATTAGTAGGTCTTGAAAAAAACACTCAATACAATTACAGAGTTGTTTCCGGTGAAATGGCAAGTCCAATGCAAAGATTTAGAACAAAAAAATTAAACAATGTTCCCTTTTCTTTTTCTGTATATGGTGATAATCGGAGTTATCCTAAAGTGGCGGAAAATGTGATCAGAATGATGACTCGTGAGAACATTGATTTCATTTGCAGTGTTGGTGATGTGGTTACAACGGGAATCCACTTATCTCAATGGGTGGATGAGTATTTATATCCTCTTCGTTGGCTTGGCGGACAAATTCCATCTTACATATCTATAGGGAATCATGAATATGGTGGGTACTGGGCACTTGGTGAAGTGTATCCATTTGAAGAGCGTGTGAATCATCCGCTTACTTCAACAGGGAGCACAGAATATTGGTATTCATTTGATTATGGAAATGCACATTTTGCATTTATTGATCCTAATAAAGGCGACGGACCGAAAGGTCATCGAATTCCACCTGGAAGCCAGCAATATGAATGGTTGAAACAGGATTTAGAATCTGCACGTGAAACTGCAAAATGGACTTTTGTCTTTTTCCATCAACCACCCTACTCCGAATGTTGGTCCGGTGGATATTATGACGGTGAATATTATATCAGAAAAGAAATTGTTCCATTGATGGAACTGAATGGTGTCGATATTGTTTTTAGCGGACATACACATGATTATGAACGGGGTCTCCCCCACCCACCTTACGATCCGGTAACAGGGTCTGGTAATAATGCTGCTTATATTATCACCGGTGGTGCCGGTTCCTTTTTGGACAATCACAAATACCATGAATGGGAACAGATTGATATTCCGGATCATCCTGCCAGACCCAATAGTGACGAATCGGATGAAGGGAAATATTATGAATACCATTATATCGTAATTGACATAGATGGAGACGTCCTTAAAGTCACCACACAAAAAATGAACGGTGATGGCAGTTATGGCGGTATATTAGATTCCTTTGAATTACACTATGATTCATCAAATAAATAAAATTTAACTGAATAAATGCACTATGTTCGAAAATTAAATATGGGGCTCATTGGCGGTGGACCTGGAGCTTTTATCGGAGACGTGCATCGAAAGGCCGCTATTCTGGATGGCAGGGTGGATCTTGTGTCCGGCACTTTTAGTCGAGATGCCACGAAATCACAAGAAGCAGGTCAATCCTATTATATTCAACCGGATCGTGTGTTTCATGATCACAAAACCATGATCGAACACGAATTAACTCTCCCGCAGGAAGAACGTATCGATTTTGTAGCCATCACGACACCAAATAATTCTCACTATCAAATTGCCGTGGATTTCTTAAATGCCGGATTTCATGTCATGTGCGAAAAACCCATGACCTATGATATGGAAGAAGCTCTTTCATTACAACAAAAAGTGAACGAATCAGGATTGGTATTTGGATTAATGCATAATTATACTGGTTATCCCATGGTAAAACTGGCTCATGATCTTGTCCAGAATGGTGAATTGGGAGAAATTCGGAAAATTGTGGTTCAATACCCCCAAGGCTGGCTCACAACACCATTGGAAAACACAGGTCATGTCCAAGCCGGTTGGCGCACGGATCCATCCCAAAGTGGCGGTGCTGGAAGTATGGGCGATATCGGCACACATGCAGAAAATTTGTCTCATTATATCACCGGGCTCAGTATCACCCATGTATGTGCTGATCTATCCATGATGGTGGAAGGCCGGCAATTGGATGATGATGGGAATTGTTTACTGAAATTTAATAATGGTGCTAAAGGACTCATTCATGTGAGTCAGATCGCCTGCGGAGAAGAAAACAACCTGGCCATTTGGGTCTACGGTGAACAGAAAAGTTTAGAATGGCATCAAGAAAATCCTAATGAACTCATTATGCGATATAGTGAAGGTCCAAATCAAATTTGGCGACGTGGAAATGAATATGTGGCCAAGGTAAGTCCGGCAGCTGCAAGAGCAACCCGGTTACCATCAGGGCATCCAGAAGGATTTTTAGAAGCATTTGCCAATACTTATGTGAATTTTACGGATACCATACGGTCACGATATATGAACCTATCACCTACAGAAGAAATGCTGGATTTCCCTGATGTGAATGATGGACTTCATGGAATGCAGTTTATTGATGCAGTGCTAAAAAGTGCTGAAAGTGACCAAAAATGGACAAAAATAATTTAAACCAAATGGAGATAACCCGATGTCAAGACCAATAACATTATGTACAGGACAATGGGCCGATCTGCCTATTGTAACATTAGCAGAAAAAGCGTCATCTTGGGGATATGATGGTTTGGAACTGGCCTGTTGGGGCGATCATATGGATGTAGAAAAAGCCGCCAATGACCAAAATTATTGCGATGAACATTTGGAAAAACTGGCCAAGTACAATATGAAGGTATATGCCATCAGCAATCATTTAGCGGGCCAATTGGTTTGTGATCTAAATGATGCCCGTTCTGATGCTTTTGCGCCGGACGATTGTGCCGGAGACCCGGAGAAAAAAAGAGCGTGGGGTGTGGAACAAATGAAATTATCAGCACAGGCGGCCAAAAATTTGGGCATTGATGTGGTTAATGGATTTACCGGCTCTTCCATTTGGCATTATTTTTATAGTTTCCCTGCCGTGACCCAACAAATGGTGGATGAAGGATTTGACTTTTTTGCTGAAATGTGGAACCCTATATTGGATGTGTTTGACGAATGCGGCGTCAAATTTGCCTTGGAAGTTCATCCCTCTGAAATTGCCTTTGACATCGTTACAGCAGAACGGGCCGTTAAGGCCGTGAATGGCCGGAAAACATTTGGATTTAATTTTGATCCCAGCCATCTCCACTGGCAAATGGTGGATCCCGTTAAATTCATTTTTGAATTCCAAGACCAAATTTATCATTGCCACATGAAGGATACCGCATTGCAATTAGACGGACGGACTGGCATTCTTGGATCTCATTTGGATTTTGGTCATCCCCAACGCGGATGGGATTTCAGATCCCTAGGTCGTGGTGATATCAATTTTGAAGAAATAATTCGCGCGTTCAACCATGTGGGATACAATGGTCCGCTGTCGGTTGAATGGGAAGATATGGGTATGGAACGGGAACATGGTGCGGAAGAAGCATGCGATTTCGTTCGCCAATTGGATTATAAACAATCAGGTAGAGCATTCGATGCTGCCTTTGAAGAATAGGATAGTTATATGAGTTCAAATCAAAATATTAATTCAAAATGGTTATTTAAAGCCAGCTTTATTGCGCTTATTGCAACATCATTTGCATTTGTAACTCGATTTGCAGTGTTAGCAGATTGGGGACGGCAATTCAATTTAAGCAGTACACAAATGGGCGAGATCGGTGGCGCCGGTGTGTGGCCATTTGCCATTAGTATCATTCTGTTCAGTCTTGTGATCGATCGAATCGGTTATGGCAAGGCTATGGTATTTGCCTTTGTGTGTCACATTACTTATGGACTCATGGCTGTCTTTTGGGCACCCAACGCCAATCCGGAACAAGCATACGCCATCCTGTTTTGGGCCAGTGTAATATTGGCCTTGGGGAATGGAACCGTGGAAGCAGTAATCAATCCGGTGGTTGCCACTATGTTTGATCGTGATAAAACAAAGTGGCTGAACATCTTACATGCCGGTTGGCCAGCAGGTTTGGTAGGAGCAGGACTCATGACCATGGCCATGGGCGGCGCCGATTGGCGGTTTAAAGTAGGACTCATTTTTATTCCTGCTATCATATATGGCGTTATGATGTTTAAACAAAAATGGCCGGTGCAGGAGCGTGTTGCTGCAGGTGTATCCTATATGGATATGTTGAGAGAATTTGGATTATTGGCCTCATTGCTGGTGATTCCGATTATTATTCGTCAGATTGCTGTTGTGTTTGGTTTAGCTCTTTCAACAGAAATAATTCTGGATCTTGGTTTATTTCTTGCTTTTGGTTATGCTATTTGGCCCAAAAGTGAATCTATTCAAGGTTCGAAACTATCCACGGTGTTGGGTAGTCCTATGCTATTCATTTTAATGCTTATTATGATGCCATTGGCTACGACAGAAATTGGAACGGATGGATGGATTACTGCTTTGATGGAAAAAGCCATGGGCGATATTGGCTTGCCGGCTGTAACCGTTTTGGTATACACATCCGCAATCATGATGATCCTTCGTTTTTATGCTGGACCTATTATACATCGCTTCAAACCATTAGGATTATTGATGATCAGCTCTGCTATTGCTGCAGTTGGGCTATTGCTATTATCCCAAAGTACGGGCATCATGATCTTGGTCGTGGCTACATTATATGGATTGGGAAAAACTTTTTTCTGGCCAACCATGTTGGGCGTTGTGTCTGAACAATGCCCAAAGGGTGGTGCTTTAACACTCAATGCCATCGGTGGAATGGGCATGTTGGCGGTGGGCGTATTGGGCATGCCGTTTATCGGTTCGTTGCAAGACAATGCATCTTCAGAATTATTACAGGAAAAAAACAAAGCAATCTATTCTGAAGTGGTAGTGGAAAAAGATGGTATTTTGGGGGAATACAATGCCATCGATCTGGATAAAGTCAATGAACTTTCAGAAGATGACCAAAATACGATTTCAATTGTCACGGAAGAAGCGCGCCATGGCGCGCTGGCGTATATGGCGATTTTTCCACTCATTATGCTATTAAGTTATATCGGTCTCAACTTTTATTTTAAAGGCAGAGGCGGATACGAACAGCAAGTTCTTACATCTAAAGAGTAACCAAAAGACGACTTTGTTGAGATCATATTTAGAAAAAACCGAACACTATTTACAGAACCATTTGATTCCCTTTTGGGCGGATCGCTTGGTGGATAAACAGTTTGGTGGATTTCAAACAAACTATGATCGAAATGGAAACAGAACAGCTGTAACTGAAAAATCATTTTTAGCTCAAGGAAGAAGCATATTTACTATTTCTCATGCGATAAGATGTGGGTATGATTGGCCTAATTATGAGCAGACATTAACCCTAGGTATCGAATTTTTATTTAAACACTATCGAGACTTTGAATATGATGGTTATTACTGGATCGTCGATGAAGATGGAACAGTTTTAGACGACAATAAAGTCATTTATGGTCATGCATTTTTAATCTATGGATTATCGGAATATGCCTTGTTATCTGGTAGTGAAAAAGCCAAAACAGAAGCCATTCGATTATTTGATTTATTACAAGAACAAATAAAGGACAATGAATATGGCGGTTATTTCGAGCATTATAATCGGACGTTTGAGCCCATCAAGGCCAGAAATGATATTGGCATTTTTAAATCGTTGGATGTCCATATGCATCTCATGGAAGCATTCACAACATTGGTTGAATTAACGGGTGATAATGCCCACAAAAAAGCATTGGAAGAGATTAATCAGTTGATCTTTGACAAAATGATCCATCCTGAAACGGGAACGGGTATTTCCATGTTCACCCAGGATTGGGCACCCATCGCGAATGTTGAATTAGATACAGTTTGGGGCGCAGATCGATTTGATGAAAATGGAAAAACTACATCTATAACTTCCTATGGACATAATATTGAATTTGCATGGTTATACTTATTGTCACAGGATGCTTTAGGCAAACCGCGGAAAAATAGCGTGATGGAAATGTCTAAAATATATGAACATACATATTATAACGGTATTGATTGGGCGAATGGTGGCTTGTATGTAGAAGGCGAGCGAGATGGAAACGTAACCGAAACCAATAAAGAATTTTGGCAACAAGCTGAAGGTATGGTTGGGTTTCTGGATGCGTATTTATTGACAAAAGATGAGAAATATTTGGATGCATTTATAAATATTCATGATTTTGTTTTTACGAAAATGATCAACTGGAATGTAGGTGAATGGTTTGCCCTTTTGGACGAAAAAGGAACTGTCACTTGGGATTATATGGGCACCAATTGGAAAACATTATACCATACTGTTCGTGGTATGTGCGAATCAGCAAATCGTCTGAAACGAATCATCAAAAAATCTGATTCAACCCCATTAGAAACAATAGCAACATCATAGGAGCAATTATGAAAAAACCTGTAAAAAAAGACTCTAATAAAAAGATCTCAAGAAGAGATTTCATTACAAAATCATCTGCAGCCGCTGCTACTTTTATGATCGTTCCAAGATATGTGTTGGGTAAAGGCTACACGGCCCCAAGTGACAAAATTAATATAGCCGCCATTGGTGTAGGTGGCAAAGGAAGATCTGATATTGCCGGTGTGGCTACAGAAAATATTGTCGCACTCTGTGATGTGGATGATGTGAAAATGTTTGAAACTATCGAAAAAGCAGGTGAATGGGCTGAAGAACAAGGTTTACCTGAAAATCCTTTGGCGAAAGTGCCGAGATATAAAGATTTTCGAGTCATGCTGGATAAACAAAAAGACATTGATGCGGTTACCGTCAGTACACCGGATCACTTTCATGCCATTGCTGCTATCACAGCTATTAAACAAGGAAAGCATGCTTTTGTCCAAAAACCACTCACCCATTCTGTAGATGAAGCACGGAAATTAAGTGCCGCCGCCAAAAAGGCTGGAGTTGTCACACAAATGGGAAACCAAGGCCATGCCGGGGAAGGTATCCGGTTGATCAGCGAATGGCTGGCAGATGATGCCATAGGTGACGTCCGCGAAGTCCATTGCTGGACCAACAGGCCCATATGGGAAACAGGGATGGGTCGTCCATCGGAGATCCCATCCGTTCCACCCACATTGGATTGGAATCTATGGGTAGGTCCTGCGCCATATCGTCCTTACCATCCGGCGTATGCGCCTTGGAGCTGGCGTGCATGGTGCGATTTTGGAACCGGTGCATTGGGTGATATGGGTGCCCATATTTTTGATATTCCTTATCATACTTTAAAAATGGATCATCCAACATCTGTCTTTGCCAGTTCGTCCAAATTCAATGGAGAATCGTGGCCGGTGGCATCCTCCATTTATTATGAGTTTCCACAACGGGGAAAACTTCCACCTGTTAAATTGACTTGGTTTGATGGGGGCATTATGCCACCACGTCCGGAAGGAATAGAGCCAGGCAGGCGTTTGGGTGATGGTGATGGCGGTATCATGTTTTATGGCGATAAAGGTATGATCATGTGTGGGTGTTATGGACGGAATCCAAGATTGGTGCCAGAAACATCTATGAAGGAATACAAGCGACCACCCAAAACATTAGAACGGTCGCTGGGGATCCATCAAGAATGGGTTCAATGTATTAAAGAAGGTAAACAAGCTACATCCAATTTTGACTATGCTGCCAAACTCACCAGCACTATGTTGTTGGGAAATATTGCCATTCGTATGGCGCCCAGAAGCACCAAATTAGAATGGGATGGGAAGGAAGGCAAATTCACCAATATGGATGAAGCCAATGAATATCTCGGTAGAGAATATCGCAAAGGATACAGTCTATAAATCTTGACAAAGGAATAAATTATGAATAAAAAAATAATGATCAGCGTGATTGCAATATTTGGCATCGTATTCGCTGCCATTATGATGAAAACATCTTCAGATGAAGGATTGACACCCCTGTTCAACGGTCAAGATCTCACCGGCTGGCGTGCCAGTGAAAATGGCGATTTTCGCGTAGAAAATGGCGCCATTGTAGTTCGGGGAAAGCGCGCCCATTTATTTTCAGATCGAGAATTCAAGAACTTTGAATTCAAATGCGAGATTATGACAAGCCCCGGAAGTAACTCCGGATTGTATTTTCATACTCAATATGAAGAATCCTGGCCCAGCCGTGGATATGAAGTACAAGTAAATACATCTCATGGCGATCCGGTGAAGAACGGCAGTCTCTGGGGTGTGGTTCGTTCATTTGATCCAATGGCCAACGACAATGAATGGTTCACCTTGGAAGTGAAAGTGGATGGAAAACATGTGGTCACCAAGGTAAATGGCAAAGTGGTGGTGGATTATAATGAATTAGAAGGCGTCACCGCCGGAAGACGGATTGACAAAGGGTCTTTCGCCATTCAAGCCCACGACCCGAAAAGTGTAGTTCGCTACAGAAATATCATGGTTAAAGAACTGGATTAATTCATGAAAATTATTTCGAGATATTTACTTCCTATTATTTTTGCTTTCATCTGGTTTTCCTGTGTCCCCCAACCCCATATTGAAATTCAAGCCGATCAACGTATGGGTGATTGGACTGGTACCCGCATCAATAAAGATGGACAAGAAGTGCCTATGGCTGCTCAATTGATCGCCTATAAAAATGGCCGGTTTACGGCAAATCTTATAACAGAGTTTGACAAAAAAGATAATCATTTGGCCACCATCAGTGGAAAGGTAAAAGGAAACGAGATCCAGCTCATTGGCTCCTACAAACATGGAACACGGTGGAAAGGTATAGTGACGGATACATCTTTTAACGGCGTTTATCATGGACAGGATCATGGCACCTTTACCATGAAGAAGGTAACCCGATTATCTCCATATTTGGGAAAAGAAGCACCAGAAGGAGTGATTGTATTATTCGATGGTTCCAATTTGGATGCATGGACACAGGAATCAAATATTCCCGGCTATTTAGATCTTTCTAAACATGTGGGTGGCAGTGAATGTGCAGAATATTTGAGAACAGATGTCTGGTCAGATATAAATCAAGACGCCATTTTAGAATTAGGAAGTAATGATGGCGTTGCCGGTTGGTTGAATGGTGAAATGATCATTTCAGAAAATGTGTTACGTCGAGCCACTCCCGGTCAGGAAATGATTCCTGTTTCATTAAAGTCCGGTTGGAATACTTTTTTAATGAAAATTGTTAATGCCGGTGGTGGTTGGGGCATGTTTGCCCGATTAATGGATAAAAATGAAAACCCATTACAGACGATTTCAGAAAATGCGAATGGTCAACAAACAAAAGAATATTTACAGAAGAATGATAATTTTCTGACACTTTGGGATATGACCGGTCCATACAGAATTGAAGGGAAAAATGGACGTGAAATATTTGATCATCCTTTTCCACCCGAAAATGACAATCCTGATGTTTCATGGGAAAAACTGGAAATAGATAAATTGGGTGATAAAGCACTATGGTTGATCAAAGATGATGCCGTGGAAATAAAACCGGGTACATCGGGAATGATAACGCGACAAAAATTCACGAACTTTACTTTACATATCGAATTTCGATTACCATTCATGCCTAATTCAAAGGGTCAAGGCCGTGGGAACAGTGGTGTATATTTACAAGGTCGATACGAAGTTCAAGTTTTGGATAGTTACGGATTGGAAGGGAAGGATAATGAATGTGGCGGTATTTATAAAGTGGGAGCACCTGCAGTGAATATGTGTGCTCCACCCATGCAATGGCAATCCTATGATATTGATTTTACTGCACCAACATTTGGTGAATTGGGAGAAAAGATTACAGATGCTCGAGTAACTGTAAATCATAATGGCGTCATTATTCATAATAATGCTGCAGTTCCAAAACCAACCGGTGGCGCCGTAGATTTACGCACGGATAAACCGGGCGTTTTAATGTTGCAGGATCATGGGAATCCTGTGCAATATAGAAATATTTGGATCATAGAAAAATAAAGAGAGATCAAAATGAAAAAGAAAAAAAATAAAATGAATCGTAGAGATTTTATCAAAAAATCCACCGCTGCTGCAGCTGCATTTACCATCGTACCACGATATGTGTTGGGTAGAGGTTATACCGCTCCCAGCGATAAATTAAATATGGCTTGTGTGGGTGTAGGTGGAAAAGGATATTCCGACACTCATGGTGTGGCATCAGAAAATATCGTGGCTCTTTGTGATGTGGATGAACTAAATGCAGCCAAAACTTTCAACGATTTTCCCAATGCAAAACGTTACACTGATTTTCGAGTCATGCTGGAGAAGGAAAAAAATATTGATGCGGTCACTGTGACCACTCCGGATCATAACCATGCAGTCGTAGCCATGGCGGCCATGGATCTGGGTAAACATGTCTATGTACAGAAACCATTGACCCATACGGTCCATGAAGCACGTATGCTGGCGAAAAAAACCAAAGAAATGGGTGTCATGACCCAAATGGGAAACCAGGGACATGCGGGCGAAGGCGGTCGTTTGATCAATGAATGGATCTGGGATGGAGCTATAGGCGATGTGACGGAAGTTCATGTTTGGACGAATCGTCCCATTTGGCCCCAAGGCATTGGACGACCAGAAACTTTACCATCCGTTCCGGAAACATTAGATTGGAATCAATGGCTTGGACCGGCAAAATGGCGACCTTACCATCCGGCCTATGTTCCATTTGCTTGGCGTGGCTGGATGGACTTCGGAACCGGCGCTCTTGGCGATATGGGTGCTCATTTGATCGACCATCCTTACTGGGCATTGAAATTGGAATATCCTGACACAGTCCAGGCGAGTGGTAGCCCGGTCAATGATGAAACATATCCAAATGCATCCATGGTCACCTACGAATTCCCTGCACGGGGAAGTATGCCACCGGTGAAAATGGTTTGGTATGATGGTGGACTTACACCACCCAGACCAAAAGAATTAGAACCGGGCCGTAAAATGGGTGACGGCGGTGGCGGTGTTTTGTTCTACGGAACCAAAGGAAAATTGATGTGCTCTACTTATGGAAATAATCCGCGCATTATTCCGGAGACAGCCATGAGAGAGTATCAACGTCCCAAGAAATCTATTCCTCGATCTCCCGGAATTCGGGAAGAATGGATCGAAGCTATCAAGGGTGGACCCCCCACTACATCTCACTTTGAATATGCATCCAAATTGACGGAAACCATGTTGCTGGGCTGTATTGCGTTACGAGTTAAAGATAGTAATGCAGTATTAGAATGGGATGGGAAAAAAGGACAATTCACCAATTATGATGAGGCGAATGCTTTTATTCATAAAGAATATCGAGATGGCTGGACATTGTAAGGAAACCTATGAGAAAGAACGACAAAAACATAGATAGACGTCAATTCATCAAAGCCGGTGCCGCTGCCGGAGCCAGCCTTATATTGGCACCTCATGTACTCACCGGCGCAAGATCATTCGGTGTAACCGATATTAATGTGGCTTTATTGGGAGCCGGTGCAGAAGGCCAAGTACTCATGAATGCATGCTTGAAAATACCCGGAATCCGTTTTAAGGCTGTTTGTGACATATGGACTGAATACAGTCAAAAGCGAGTATATCGCTTATTGAAAAAATATGGCCATGAATTGAACAAGTATGAAGATTATAAGGAAATGCTGACTACGGAAAAAGATCTGGATGCGGTCATTATTGCCACCCCGGACTTTTGGCATGCGGAACATGCAACGGCTTGTTTAGAAGCGGGGCTTCATGTCTATTGTGAGAAAGAAATGTCTAATACTTTGGAAGGCGCGAAACAAATTGTTGAAGCCACAAAGAAGAGTGAAAAGCTCCTTCAAATAGGGCATCAACGCCGGAGCAATCCTAGATATATTCATTGTTATGAACATATTATTAAAGAAACCAAAATGCTGGGACGCATTACCACCATTAATGGTCAATGGAATCGTGCCGTTCAACCCGATCTGGGTTGGCCAGAGAAATATGCCATTCCACAAGAAAGATTAGAAAAATACGGATTCAAATCCATGGCACAATTCCGAAATTGGCGATGGTACAAAGGATTGGGCGGCGGACCGGTGGTGGATCTGGGCTCCCATCAAATTGATATTTACAGCTGGTTTTTGGATGCGGTTCCTTCATCGGTAATGGCCTCCGGTGGTACCGATTATTATGATACTACCACCCATGAATGGTACGATACGGTCATGGCCATGTTTGAATTTGATACATCAGAAGGCATGGTTAGGGCATTTTATCAAACCATTACTACCAACAGTAATTTAGGTTATTTTGAGAATTTTATGGGTGACCAAGGCACTTTGCAAATTTCGGAATCTGCAGGCCGAGCCGGAATCTATCGCGAACAATCTGCTCCCTTGTGGGATAAATGGGTGGATAAAGGGTTTCTCAATGCACCGAAGGAAGAAGCGTCTGATCCCGCCAACGAAGTTGTGTTGGATGTGAGAGAGACACTGGCGCCGCCGAAATATGAACTACCCGTAGTATTCACCGATCCCTATCATAAACCCCATTTGGAAAATTTCTTCAACTCCATTCGAGGTACGGATACATTAAATTGTCCGGCAGAAGTGGGGTATGAAACAGCGGTGGCAGTTCTTAAAGTGAATGAAGCGGTTGAAATAGCATCACCCGTAAAATACAATAAAAGTGAATTCGTTATTTAATCTGGAAATAGAAACAAATTCATGAATAACCGTCATTCTCATTTTCTGTTCATCTCGTTAGCATTTTTCCTGTTTGGACACCTATTGGTTGGACAAACAAAATTAGGTGATTCTCCGGATGGAAGTCGTTCGTCGGCAGTTCATCGAATTAAATTGATGGATCATGATAGTTCAGCCATTCGATTATATAAAACGCCATTACTGCCATTTTCTACGGAAAATACATGTGGGTCGTCTTGCCATGACTATAATGTGATTCATTCCGGTTGGCATTTTAATGCTGGACGTGATACTGAACCGGGTCGAAACGGACAACCATGGATCTACACCGATCCAAATACATTAACCCAAATTCCCTTGAGTTATCGAGGATGGAACGGCACCATTAATCCTGAAGATATTGACATGTCTGTTTTTGAATTTATTAAAACATTTGGGCGTCATCATCCCGGGGGGAGTGTAGGCGAACAGGAAAATCGCTGGGAAACAGAAAATGCGTTTCGCTGGAATGTGTCCGGAAAAGTGGAAGTTAATTGTTTGGTTTGCCATGATATGAATCCGGCAACAGATCGATCACATGTTGCCAAACAGCTACAAAAAGAAAATTTCCGCTGGGCCACCGCAAGTACTGCATCCTTTGCAGATGTAACCGGTTCAGCCAAAGATATGCCGGACCATTATGATATTTATTATGGGTTGGCACTGGACGAATCCAAAGCGATTCCGCCACAAGTGCAATATGACGAAACAGCCTTTAATGAAAAAGATGAAGTTTTTTTTGATATAACGCGAAATATTCCCAACGAGAATTGTTATTTTTGTCATTCCACGATGGTAGTTGACAATGAACGAACGGAATTTTGGCAGCACGGCGAAGATGTTCATATTCAGCGCGGTATGAATTGCGTGGATTGCCATCGCAACGGATTGGACCATAATATCATTCGCGGTTATGACAATGAAAGCGCTGAAAAAAAGTCCCCCACGTTGGCTTACTTTACCTGTGAAGGATGCCATACATCCAATGAAATTGGTTCAACTGTTTCATATAATAACAAAGGACTGGTTCCGACTCATAAAGGGTTACCGCCACTTCATTTAGAAAAGTTGTCCTGTACTGCATGTCATTCCGGGGAAATGCCCAAGGATAATTCATTTTTAGCCAAAACATCTATGGGCCATGGCTTGGGTACTCATGGCATCAATAAAGCAGACAGCACTTTACCCCACATCATTACGCCTGTTTTTGAAAAAAATGAAGCCGGAACAATTGAACCGGTGAATATGGTTTGGCCGTCCTATTGGGGCTTGAATAATGATGGTAAAATTTCGCCAATGGCCAACAATAGTTATGAAAAAATTGTAAAAGCTGTATTATCTGATTTGCCTCTGAACCCTAATGGAACTTGGCCAAAAATTGAAGAAGAAAAGATTGCCGATATTTTGGCGTCATTGGCTTCGCAAAACAGTGAATCAACACCTGTGTTTGTCAGTGGTGGTAAAGTTTATATTAATGAATCAGGAACACTAAAACAGGAACCCCATCCACAAGCGACGGCTTATACTTGGCCCATCGCCCATAATGTTCGCCCGGCTACTTTGGCCCTTGGAATCAATGGTTGTACCGATTGCCACAGCGTGGATGCTTTTTTTTATACGAGTCTGATTTCCGTGGATTCGCCTTTAAAGACGGATGATGCAATGATGGTTGATTTCCAAAGTCAAGATCTGGTGGCGGCTCAATTATTTGCCAATGCATTTATGTTTCGTCCATGGCTAAAAGGTATCATTTATCTTTCCGTGTTTATTGTGCTTTCTTTGGTGATTTTATTTTTCTTCAACGGATTACAATGCTGGCTGGGATCGACGAAAAATGAAAAGAACTGATGGATAGGAGTAAACAAAAAATGATCATGGCAATGGGATTTGTGGCATTTTTTGTCATGGCCATTACCGGATTTCTACCACTCATAATGGGCGCAAAAGTGCTGTCAGGATGGTGGATGATATTACACGCAACAGCGGCACCAGTGTTTTCACTGCTCTTGGCAGTTGGGGCATTGCTGTGGGTCAGATCCGAAGGGATGGGATTAAAAGATGGTGCTCAAAACAAGTGTACCAAAAAAGCGGCCTGGGCATTTCTAATTTTATTTATCCCCAACGCTTTATCCATTTTATTCAGCATGAATGCATGGTTCCCTTCATCAACTCAACACACATTCTTATCGGTCCATTTCTATACCGCAATCGGATTGTGTTTGTTGGTTTTACTTCACTTAAATTTTTCACGAAAGAACAAAGGATAATCAGGAATACGCATATGAAACGTATCGGAAACACTTTTCGAATTATACTCAACACAACCATTAGTCTGGTGTCATTATTATTTTCACAGGATGGGAAATTGGTACCCATCAAATTGGAACTTCCCAAACCCATGTTCATTGGTACGCCGCAAAACTTGAATGTAAAAAATCTCCAAAAGCCCTTGGGCAAACCGCGCCCTGCATTTTTGGCTCCGGAAGGAACAGAAAATGTAGCATTGGAAAAAATGGTGTACAGTTCTGACGATTTCCCCGTCATCGGTGAAATTGAAATGATCACGGATGATGACAAAAATGCCACCGAAGGAAGTTTCGTGGAATTAGGCCCCTTCTTGCAGGATGTTACCATTGATTTGGGTGCAAATTATAAAATGTATGCAATTGTTTTTTGGCATTTTCATAAACAAGCTCGGGTGTATTTTGATGTGGTGGTTCAGACAGCCGATGATAAAGATATGACGGAAAATGTGACAACCCTTTTCAATAATGATATAGATAATTCAGCTGGTTTTGGTGTAGGAAAAGACATGCATTATGTAGAAACATCGGAAGGAAAGCTCATAGATGCAAAAGGTGTCACGGGGCGCTATGTTAAATTGTACAGCAAGGGCAATACCAATAACGATCTGAATCATTATATTGAAGTTGCCGTTTACGGACTTCCGGTGAAATGACCTTGAATCGCACCAGAACAGCTCTTGTTCTGTCGATTTTTATTATAGCGGGACTCTTCCGCTTTGCACATTTATCTGATCGCCCCATGCACGGGGACGAAGCAATCAATGCAGTAAAGCTTTCTGAAGTGGTGGAGTCCGGTCTCTTTGACTACGATCCACACCAGCATCACGGCCCAATATTCTATTATACTGCAGCTTTGTTTTCAGTATTTCACGGTTTATCTGATATTCAAGGTTTTAGCGAATCCTTTCTCCGGGGTATTACGGCATTAGTAGGAATTATTCTAATTTGGATCGCCTTCGGGTTTCGTAAATCGCTTAAAAATGATGTCGTTCTATATGCGGCAGGACTCATGGCCATTTCGCCTACATTGGTATTTTACAGCCGCTATTTTATTCACGAAATATTTTTCGTTATATTGTCTTTCGAATTCATTGTTGGAAGCTATCAATATAATAAAACAAGAAAGCAATTATGGCTCATTTTATCCGGGTTTGCTCTTGGAGGATTATTGGCTGCCAAAGAAACATGGCCTATCATTATAATTTCCATGGCTGGCGCTTTTGCTATTCTTTATTATAGAAACGGATTAAGATTTCAATTATCTATGAAAAAGGTTTTATTCGTATTGGCTATTGCTATTGGCACAGCCTTTCTATTCTTCTCTGATTTTTTTCAGGATATACAAAATAGTACCGATTTTTTTTCAGCCTTTTCGCCTTATTTAAATAGAGTATCGGGAGAAAGTATTCATAATCAACCCTGGTATTATTATCTGACTATTTTGTTTTCGTTCAATTCTTCCGGATTTGGCCTGCACTGGGCCGAAGGATTGCTGTTTGTCGCCTTTTTACTGAATCTTCGAATTAAGAACCAGCCAGCTATTGTGAGTTTCCTGTTCTGGTATTCATTGATCTTATTGGCAGTTCTATCACTCATTCCGTACAAAACACCTTGGAATATATTGGGCGTTATGCCGGGGATAATACTTGTGGCGTCTTATACCATGGTTCATGAATTGGAAAAACCAATTCTGCGTTATGGCGTTTTGGGCGCTTTTTTTGGATTGATGTTTCTACAAGCCTATTCCTACAATTTTGTTTATGAAGCGGATCAGGAAAATCCCCATGTGTATGCCCATCCTACAGAAGATGTTTTCACAATAGAATCCAAGATTTATGATATTTCTGATTATGTGGATGTGTCTGTTTTTGTCATGGCGTCAGATGATGACTATTGGCCTTTTCCGTGGTACTTGCGCCATCTGAACAATGTGGGCTATTGGGATCATGTGCCGGATAATGTTGGGGATGCTTCGATCATTTTGGTTTCACCCGATCTGGAATCGGATTTGATTCAAGCCCTTTACGAAAATGTTAAGCCGGGTGAATCATCCTTATTTCTTCCACTATTTGAAACGAACATGGCATTGCGACCCGGTGTTAATATGTTAAGTTTTATTAAAAAAAATGTGCATGATATATATGTTAATTCGAGAGTCAATTAATGGATGATTCGCTCAAACAATATATAGATTCTGAATGGCTGATAAAACATGGTATTCATCAATTTTCACAGAAAGCCATGGCAACTGTATTCGATGTATTTATTCACCATCATGATGGTGCTTATGCATCCCAAGCAGCTACGGATGCCTTTTCCCAATTGGATCTATTGGAGCAGGATTTAAGCCGATTTGTAGAAAACAGCGACATTTCTCGTATCAACCATTTAAGACCTGGGGAATCAACTATTATTGGTATGGACACAATGGAATGCTTGGTCATTGCCCAAAAGATCCAGACCAAAACCAAAGGCGCATTTAATCCTACCATTGGTAAAATTATTACACATTGGAAAGATGAAATTGAATCAGAAATCGATTCCAAAGAGAATGTTGGTAGCTTACTTTTGGATGCAGTTTCATTTACAGTCACATTGATGGATAACCCCATTTCTATTGATCTTGGCGGGATAGGGAAAGGATTTGCTTTGGACAAACTCATGGAAACATTGAATGAATGGGATATTGAAACAGTATTATTTAATAGCGGAAAAAGTACTTTCCTGGCCGGAGATACACCAGGTGATGAACATGGCTGGCCGTTAACCATAACACATCCGGTAACACAAAAAGAAATTGAGCGAATTTACTTAACAAATAATGCCATGGCCGGTTCAGGAATTGAAAAAGGGAATCATATTATTTCACCTTCAAATTATGAACCGGTTCAAGATAGGCTGGCGGCGTGGTCCCTTGCGAAAACTGGCGCCGAAGCAGATGCTCTTTCCACATCCTTCATGATCATGGATGAAACCGATATTCAACATTTTGTTAAAAACAATTCCGATATCCGAGCTATCGTGATTGATGAAACAGGTGAAATGAAAAAAGATGGAGATTGGAATTAACCAATATTATTTCTCTGTGTACTTTGTGGCTTAATGTATTATTAATCTCAAAGCATCCCGCAAGACTTCCCACAATGTGGGCAGCAGAGACAAGCGACTATCTCGGTCGCAAGTCCAATGAATGGGTAGTTCATAAATCGTCACAGCATTTTTTTTCGCTTTTTTCAGAAATTCAATATCAAATAAAAATCCATCGATCACACTTTCACCATAAATTTTTCTGGCAAGGTTGCCATTGGATATTTTAAAACCACACTGGGTGTCGGTGAATCCCCACATGGATGGAAAAACCAGTTTAATGAAAAGTCTAAATAGAACAGATACCACACGCCGATGAAAAGTTAATGGAATGTTGATAATACTTTCCGGAAGGTGCCGCGACCCTAAAACGATTTGGCAATCACCATGTTGTATCATTTCTAACCCTTTGGTGATGGCATCTAATTTCACTGTTTTCCCGCTATCCATAAAGAGAACAATATTGCCTTTGGATTGTAGGATGCCTTTCCGAACAGCATGACCTTTGCCCACATGTTTGCCATCGGAAATGACAGATAATTGTACAAGTTCACTTACGGGTGTTTCAGTAGCCATTATAATTGTGTCATCTGTGCTTCCATCATCGGAAATAATGATTTCACCCGTTAGTTTATTCTCATTTAAGAATTTAGAAATCATCAAAATATCATCCCTGATTTTTTCTGCTTCATTAAATACTGGAATTATGATGGACAAATTCATTTTATTAAATGGGGATGGTTTTATATATGGGTTTTAAAATTATAGTGTTCATAAAAATGTAGATTAAATACAGATTTTTTCTGTATGTGGAGGCGGGGAGATTCGAACTCCCGTCCGAAATAAATCCTTGAAAAACATCTACACGCTTAGTCTCCTGGCTGGATCTTATTCCGCATATGGCCAGGGACAGACAGTCAGCGAAACCAGCCCAAAAGTTCTTATTCCTATTTTATGGGCAAAAACAGAAACCAGTCTGTGTAGTCGACGCCCTTTTATCTAACCACAGAC